>SXGU01088744.1_pt1 | contig 168792 bp, 139 predicted proteins | sample 3174531 | NCBI WGS metagenome assembly SXGU01 (sample SAMN11356863, study PRJNA531348) | freshwater metagenome | isolation source: freshwater sample F1-140 | place: China: Fuxian Lake, Yuxi | collected 2017-12-25
CGCACGATCCGGAGCCTGCTCGCCAGCGACCTTCGCGAGACCTTGGACGTAATCCGCGTAACTCTCCTCGGTGTCCTTCCGCACGATCGAGCGCATCGCCGCATTCGCATCCATCGTCGAAGCGTCCAGTGCCAGCACACGCCCCTTCAGAAGACCTGCGTCCTTCAAGATCTCCAGCACGAGCTTGTTCACAGCATCAAAGACGGCGAGAGGAAACCGCTTCCTCGCGATCGACAGTGAGCTGTGATCCGGTACGGCATCCGCCACTCCAAGTCCGAGAAACGCCTTCAAAGACAGCGAGTCCTCGCAGCGCCAGGCAAGACCACGCTCCGAGCAGATGCCCTCGAAGTAGCCGATCATCAGCATGCGGAAGTAGCGGCCGGGTGGAATCGACGGGCGACCGGATGACTTCGCGTAGTAAGGCCGGCAAAGAGCCTCCACGCGCACGTCGAAGTCGTGCTGCGCAAGGACTGCGTTCAGCTTCTTGAAGAAGGGATGCCCCGGAGCCTTGATCGCATCCGACGCGATCCAGAAGGCTCCTTGTCCCGGCTCCATGTGTCCCATCGACATTGCGTGCTCTCCTCAAGCGAATGGCCAACTATCAAACGCTCGAGCAGGGGGATTGGTTCACTGCAAGGCGCGCGTTTTTCAACGGGCTGCTAGTCACAATTCTTCTCGTGGCCGCCACAAGCCATCTGCTGTACGCCCAGTCCGGCGTATGGGATGGACGCAGAATCGCTATGGGGAACGACTTCGCACATGTCGGCGTTGAAAATGAAACGAGTCTGAGTTGGGGCAATTCCAGTGCAGGACAGACCTGCAATGGTTCGACCACTCCGCTGAACCAGCCAGCACCCACAAACAGCTTGAATTCTCTGGCGAGCAAATGCTCACTCGGGTTCGCGTTTGGCGGGAGTATTACGAACCAAGGCCATGTTCGACTCTGGGGCAATAACACCTCTGGACAAGTCGGGGCCTCTGGCGTGACTCACTCCGCATCCGGGGTAGTCCACATCTTCAGCACTAACCCCGCAGTGTCCCTTGCGGCCGGCCATAGCCACTGCTACCTCTTGCGAGCTGACGGCAGTGTTATGTCACGCGGCCTCAACACGTTCGGTCAACTTGGTGTACCTGCAGCGCCAACAAGCGGGAGTTTCTTTTGGGAGTTCGTGACGATTAGTGCAGGCGTACCCCTCTCTGGGATTTTCAAGATCGCCGCCGGTGACAACCACGGATTTGCCCTTGGTGGTTCACCATTCAACCCCACTGTTTATTGCTGGGGCAACAATTTGGACGGCCAACTTGGCCTGACCGGGCAGACCCTCTACGGAACTGCAACGATCAATACCGCTCTCGCTTCTGGTGGCCACTGGCCAGTTGACCTAGACGGAGGGGCTCAACACAGCATCGTACTCATGAGCGACAACACCGTACGTTGCATGGGCAGTCACGTTTTCGGCAACATTGGAACAGGGATTGTCAACTCTTCACTCTACTACACCACCCCGCAGACGGTCGTCAGGATGCCAACCTTGACCCCTCTCCAGGACATCGTCAGTGTGTGTGCGGGTACGAATCACAATCTCGCGTTGGATATCTATGGTCGTGTCTGGGCTTGGGGTCGTAACGACTTTGGTCAATTGGGATTGGGAACAAACATATTCCACCAAACAGCGGCGAACCTGATCCCTGGATTGCAGAATATACGCGCCATTGCAGCTGGCGGTAACTCTTCCATGGCCATGCGCTCCGACGGCGCCATCTTCGTGTGGGGTAAGAACAACAAGGGCCAACTGGGATTGGGAACCATTGATAATCTCGCCCATGGCACACCTCAACTCGTGGTCCTCTGTCTCTACCCGAGTAGTCTAGAAAACACCCTCGCAGTCGAAGCTCTCGGGAGCAGCACCTTCGCCATGAGCCTCACCTGCGATACCAATAGGGCCGGACAAACTTATGCGACGGTCTACAGCCTGGAGCCCCAGAATGGTGGTAGCGGCGCCAACTGGTTTGGGCTTTCCATCAGTCCAAGCAGTCTGAATCAACACGTCGATTTGGCAAACAGTGGCTACGCGCCAGTGCTCGGACAACTGAACGCCATCGGTAGCGCTATGGCACTCGATCCGAACGCAAGTTGGATCGCCACAATGCTCGGTCTACCGATCCACGCCGTCAGCATTGCCATCGAGCCGCTTACCAACGCGGTGACTGAGGTCAGCAACGTCTGCGTCTATACATTCTGACGCCCTGATGCCGTGGCCGCTGACCTGACAGCGGATGGCATCACGAAGCAAGCCGGCCTGCGGATCCCGCTGGCCGGCTTGCTGACATACCGGCTCAGTGAATGGCTCGAATCGGTCCCCTGACTCCTTGCGCTCCCGGGATTCATCCATCGACGCCCCAGCCATGAGCTTCTTGGACATGCGCTGCGACGGGCGCTGTCATGGACCAGCTTCGCCAAAGAATCACTGCGCCGATCACATCCCGGGCTGCCAACCGCGTATCAAGCGCGGATGACTTCTTCCATGCGCACGGCGCCGTCGGCGGCGATCCAGCGCACGGGTTTCTCTTCCTGCATACTGAGTAATACCACGGGGCGACGCCAGAGAGCTGCGATGTTCAGAAGCGTCGCATCAGCGAAATCGGGGCGCAGGTCCTGGCCATGGTGGCGGTGTTCAAGCAGCAATTCGCCCCGGTTGCCGTGGTTCAGATCCACCGCTTCGATCACCGGTGCCCCGCCGTTCACGAGACTCTGAAGCAGCGTCTCTTTCACGGGGCGGAACTCGTTCGTCACCTTTTCGCGCTTGCCGGTGCGCTGGTCGCGGCGCCAGACGAACATCTTCTGCCGCTCGCAGAAATCCTCGGTCAGATAGGTGTCGAGGAAGGTCACGTCATTGTGGATGCGGCGCACACGAAAGATCTCGTCCAGCCCGCGGCCTTCATGCGTATCCCAAGTGGTCTTCCGCGCGTAGTCGTCACAGTTCTCCCACTCGAGTCCGTGCTGGCCCTTGTTCCAGCGTTCCTCGATGTCCAGCAGGAGTTCGAGCCCCAGCTTGTAGGGATTGAGTGAACGGCCCTCGACGAGAGTTCCGGCCACGGTGTCGGCGTAGTCCACCACTTCATCGTCGGTGAGGATATCGTCGACCATCAGGCGCCGGTGCCAGTAGCTCGCCCAGCCTTCGTTCATGATCTTGGTGATGCGTTGCGGCGCGAAGTACAGCGCCTCGTCATGCACGATGTGCAGAAGATCCCATTCCCAGCGCTGAAGCGGCGCGCGTTCGAGCAGGAGCGCCATGATGTCACGACGCGGACCTCCGGGCAGGCGCTTCTCGGCTTCCACCTCGGCCGCATGACGCCTCTTCTTCTCCTCCATCCATTCCGGAGGATTGATGAACTCGTCCATGTAGTCGCGGGAGCGCAGGCGGTAATTCGGCTCGGCCTCTGCCTCTTGATCCTCCGCTGGAGGCGTGATGGACCGGAGCGGAGGTGTTGCCTCGCCGAGTTGGCGGAAATCGATGAGGTTCTCGAGTGAGAGCGCCTTGTCGAGGAATGCCTCCACGGCTTCCACACCCTGCCGGTCGATGATGCGGCGCACCTTCACCGCGTGGTTCGCCATGCGATCCATCATCTTCCGGTCCGTATGCCGGAACCAGGCATTGTTCTTGAAGAAGTCACAGTGGCCGAACACGTGCGCCATCACCAGTTTGTTGGTGGTGACGCTGTTGCTGGAGAGGAGATACGCGTAGCAGGGGTCGTTGTTGATGACGAGTTCGTAGATGCGCGAAAGACCCCAGCGGCTGTGTTTGCGCAGGCGCTCGTACTCCATGCCGTGGCGCCAGTGCGGATAGCGCGTGGGGAAACCACCGTAAGCCGCGACCTCGTCAAGCTGTTCTTCCGTGACCATCTCGAAGATGGTGTCGAAGCAGTTGAGGCCGTGGCGCTTCGCGCTGTCGCGAATGCGCTCTTCCATGGCGGCGAGGCTGCTGGGGAGGTTCATCGGCCCTTCCCCAGGAAGTCGCGAATGGAACCGAGAATGCCCTCACGGTCGGCGATCGCGCTGGTGACGAGGCGCTCCTCGCCGGGCAGCGACTGATCGAGGTCGCGCTTGAACTGCCCCGAGCCGTAGGCCGAGCGCACCTGGCCGTAACAAAAGAGGTTCGAGCGCGGCAACACTTCGCTCCTCAGAATGTCCACGCAGGTCGAGGTGTCCTTGCTGCTCCAGTTGTCGCCATCGGAGAAGTGGAAGGGGTAGATGTTCCACTCACCCGAACCGAAGCGCGACTTGATGACTTCGAGACAGAGCTGATAGGCGCTCGAGATCTTCGTGCCGCCGCTTTCGCGCAAGTGATAGAAATCGTGCTGCGAGACTTCGCGTGCCACCGCGTCGTGCACGATGTAGACCGTCTCGATGGACTTGTACTGGTGGCGCAGCCAGGTGTCGATCCAGAATGCCTCGATGCGGACGATCTCCTTCTGCTCGGTGCCCATGGAGCCGGACACATCCATCATGTGGATGATGACGGCACGCGATTCCGGGCGGCGGCGCACCTGTGAACTGCGGTAACGGCGGTCATCGCGCACGGGGATGATCACCGGATTCGCGGGGTCGTAGAGCCCGGAGGAAATCTGGCGCTTCAGGGCTTCGCGGTACGTGCGCTTGAAATGCCTGAGCGATTCCGGTCCTACGCGCCGGATGCCGCTCCAGCGCTGGTGCTCGGCGGTGATGGAGGCCTCGCCACGCGGACGGATGTCCGGCAATTCGAGCTCCTCACCGAGAATCTTCGCGAGCTCGTCCAGGCCCACCTCGACCTCGAGGATGTGCTGCCCTTCGTTCTCGCCTGCTTCACCTTCCGAGGGTTCGTCGCCTTCCCCTGCGCCACGGCCGACGCCTTCGCCGCTCCCGAAGGTGAAATGCGGCAGGTCGATTTGCGGCACGGGAATGCTCACCGCACCACGCTCTCCGCCACCAATGAGATCCCCCGAGGAGACGTAGCGCTTCAGGTCGCGACGGATGGTGCCGTGCACGATCTGGCGGAAGCGCCGCTGATCTTTCTCGATGGGACCGATCATCCGTTCTTGAGATCTCCCCGCGCGAAGATGCTCGCGACGTAATTGAGCACGTCGGTGGCCGATTCCTCGGTGTAGCCGAAGTTGGCAATGAGGCGCTTCTTCACCACATCGATCTTCTCCTGCGTCGCCCGGTCCACCATGTTCGAGAGCAGGCTCGTGAGCTTGATGGTGTCCTTCTGGTCCTCGAAGAGCTTGAGTTCGAGGGCGCGGTGCAGGCGTTCGTTGCTGCGGTAGTCGAAGATCTTGTTCTCCACAGCCAGCGCACCGATGTAGTTCATGATCTCGCGCCGGAAGTCGTCCTTCCTGGACTCCGGGATGTCGATCTTCTCTTCGATGGAACGCATGAGGCGCTCATCCGGCGGATCCGCCTCGCCGGTGAAGGGATTCCTCACCCGCTCGCGCTGCGTGTGCGCCTTCACGTTGTCGAGGTAGTTGGCACAGAGGCGCTTGATGGCGTCCTCATCCGCGCTGATGGCGCGCTGGACCTCGTTCTTGACGATGTCGGTGTATTCCTCGCGCACCACGGAGAGCATCTCGCGATAGCGCTTCCGCTGGTCCTCACCTGTGACCAGCGTGTGGTGCTTCAGGCCCTCTTCCAGTTCGTGGAAGAGCATGAAGGGGTTGATGCAGCGCGCACCGGTCTCCTTCACCAGGATGTTCGAGAGCTTGTCCTGGATGTAGCGCGGCGAGATCCCATCCATTCCCTCGCGCACCGTTTCGCGTTTGAGTTCGTTGATGTTGTCCTCGGTGAAACCGGGCAGCATCTTGCCGTTGTAGAGCTTCGCCTTCTGGAGCAGCGTGATGTTGGCCTTCTTCGGGTCTTCAAGGCGCGTCAACACGGCCCAGAGTGCGCCCATCTCGATGGTGTGGGGTGCGATGTGTTTCGCCTGCACCCTGGAGGCGCCAAAATCGCGCTGGTAGATGCGCACTTCGTTGCGCAGCGTCCGGTTGTAAGGCACGTCGATGCGCACGGTCCTGTCGCGGAAGGCCTCCATGAGCTCGTTGCTCTGGAGCTTCCTGAACTCGGGTTCGTTGGTGTGCCCGATGATGACCTCATCGATGTCGGTCTGCGCGAACTTCTTCGACTTGATGGTGTGTTCCTGCGTGGCGCCGAGGAGGTCATAGAGGAATGCGACATCGAGCTTCAGAATCTCGATGAATTCGCACAGGCCGCGATTGGCGATGTTCAGTTCGCCATCGAAGTTGAAGGCGCGCGGATCGGAGTCCGATCCGTACTCCGCGATGCGGCGGTAGTTGATGTCGCCGGTGAGCTCCGTCGAGTCCTGATTCTTCTCGTCCTTCGGCTGGAAAGTGCCGATGCCGCGCCGGTCCTTCTCGGCCAGCGTGATGCGCCGCACCTTCACGTGCTCGAGCACCTTGGTCCAGTCGCCCTCGTGCTTCTGGAGAAAGTGGTTGAAGTACCAGCGCGAAACCGGATCGAGCCCGCCCTCGATCTTCAACTTCCACGTGCGGTCGAGGCGGGAGTTCAACTCCTCCACCACGGCCTCGCGGCTGTCTTCGGGGATGAGCTTCAACGGCTCCTCATTCATGGGGCTCGGCAATTCCGTGCCATCCTCGAGAACCCACGAGAAGGTGTAGAGCGCGCCTTCATCGGTGCGGCTCCAGCGTTCGAGCCCGCGCTTCAGCAGCCGCACGATGGTGCTCTTTGCGGAGCCCACGGGGCCGTGCAGAAGAATGATGCGCCGCTCGGGGCCGTAGCCGTGAGCCGCCGCCTTGATGGTGTCCGCGAGACGCATGAGCGGCTGGTCGAGGCCGAAGATGGAATCCCGGCCGCCGCCCTCCGGATCGGAGAAGAAGCGGTAGCGCACCCTGCGCTCCTTTTGCTCCGTGTATTCGTCGAATCCGAAGGACATGAGCATGTCGTAGATGCGCTGAAAGGCGTTGCGCGCGACCCACGGACGGTCATGCACGAGTTCCAGATAGTCACGGAAGCTGCCTTCCCAATTGAGGCTGCGCCATGCGCGCCGATCCACACCGCGTCCGGCCTTCTCAAGGAGCTTGTCAGCGTTGCCCATGTTCAGTCCTTTCCACAGCCTCGCGAGCGTTGCCGAGGAGATCGAGTGCGGTCTTGAAGTCCGATGGCAGCGGGGCCATGAACTCGCGCAACCGTCCGTCAAAGGGATGTACGAATGAGAGTCGCGCCGCGTGCAGTGCCTGGCGCGCCAACACCACTCCGGTGCCCATGCCACCAAGATCACGATGGAGCAGCGCAGCGCGGCGACCGTAGGTCCCATCGCAGGCGATCGGATGCCCGAGGCTCGCGAGGTGCACCCTGATCTGGTGCGTGCGTCCGGTGCGCGGTCTGCAACGCAGCAGGGTGAAGCCGGGGAAGCGTTCGAGCACTTCCCAGCGGGTCTCCGCTGGTTTGCCTTCTTCGCGGTCCACCACCACGCGCTCGCGATCGCGCCGGCTGCGCGCGAGCGGGAGGTCGATTTTCCCGCCGTCTGTATCCACGCGCCCCTCGACGAGAGCGAGATATTCCTTGGCGGTGGTGCGGGCCTGGAACTGCGCCGCGATGGCGTAGTGCGCGCGATTCGTGCGCGCCACCACCATCACGCCACTGGTGTCCTTGTCGAGACGATGCACGATGCCCAGGCGCTCAGGCCCGCCGGCGTCGGAGAGTTCGTCAAAACGAAAGGCGAGTGCGTTGGCCAGCGTGCCGTCGTGCTGACCGCTGCCGGGATGCACGGTCAAGCCGGCAGGCTTGTCGATCACGATGATGGATGCGTCCTCGTGGATCACACGGAACGGGAGGTCCTGCTTCGCCAGCCCCTCCACCGCGGCAGGTCTCACGACGCGCGCCTCAACGTCATCACCTTCCGCGAGCTTGAGGGCCGGCTTGGCCAAGGCACCGTTCACATGCACGCAGCCACGCGTGATGAGTTCCTTCGCGGCAGTGCGGCTGGTGCCTTCGAGATGTCCGTGCAAGACGACATCAAGCCGCAGCCCGGCCTCGTCCGCCCCGGCTCGAAAGTTGAGAAGTCGTTCGCGCTCTTCCCCGGGCATCCCTCGAATTCCTCGGGCCACGGGCCTCACGGCATCCGCCACCCTGTGCAACCAGTTGCTGATCCTACCTTTGCATGCGCGGGCGCCAGCAAAGGCACTTCCAACTCACCCTTTCGGCCACCAGCGCTGCATCGCTTCGAACAATCCTGCGGCGCGTGAGTGGAAGTGCTTGCCTGCGTGCGCTGTGTCCAATAAAACGACACCGCCCGTGCGATCACGGGCGCCCCGAAGGGCGTTCTCTTGCAGCCGCAAGGCTCGGAAGAGAGCCACGGCAGCGATGCCGTGGGGGAAGATGGTGCAAGACCATCGCGGACCCGCCACTGTGAGTGGGGACGAAAGTCGCAAGACCACTGCGTGTCATGCACGCGGGAAGGTGCGGCGAGTAGGCCGATCCACGAGCCAGGATATCCGCCCATCGGGGATCAACTTCCCGGGACTCTCGAGGTCGGAGTCCCAGCGCCAAGCGCGCATGCGGAAGCTTCACGTCCCGGCCTCATGCTTCAGGCCGGCGCGGTCCGGCATGGAGGGTTTCCTGTGCTGAAGACTTGTCTCTGTATCGTTTTGGTGGCTCTTTCCGCGCTGCATGCGCAGGTGCTCGATGGCACCGTGATGGTGAGTGACAGCAATGCCGGGAGTGCTGACAAGACATTCGGTCTTCTGCTGGATGCGCCGAGTGCGAAGCTCTACGTGACGCTTTGCGGCTCACTGGCACCTTGGACAGCTCCGCCGTCCAGTTGGGGTGGATGGAACAACGATGACCTCGCGCGCATCGACCTCGCCACCTTCACGCAGGATGGTGTCGCACCTGTGGGGCTCTTCCCTGAGGACATCGCCATTTCGCGACATGCCAACGGTGCTGCGCGCCATCTCTGGGTGAGCAACAGCACGGACGGCACAGTGACGCGCCTGAACCCGGACCTCAGCGGTGCGGTGACGATCATGCTCACGCCCTGCTGGGGCGCAAATCTCGCAAGCGTCTATCCCTTCGGCATCATCGCTTCCGAGGATGGCTCTCGCGTCTACGTCTCGGGCACCTCCTGCGGCAATCTCGATGTCATTGATGCCGATCCCGCGAGCCCGAACTTCAGCGCCATCCTCAGCACCATTGCCGTGCCGGACATGTTCGGTCGGCCAGCTTGGGTGAACGCGACAACTCTCGCGATCCCCTTCACCACCTACAACTTCGATCCCGTTGTCGGCTACGCCACCTCATCCATCACAGGCATCAAGGTGCTCAATGTGACGACGGGGATCATCACGGGCACCATCACCACCGGTCCTGCGCTCACGTGGGCCTACCCGAGCATCACCGACATCGTGAAGACGCCTGCTGGCAAGCTCATCGGCGCCGTGGGCTACGGCAGCGCGCCGGAGATCGTGGAATTCGACCCCGTCACCATGAGCCTCAGCCGCACCAGCTTCCTGCCTCCCCTCACCGTGGGCCTCGGCCTCCACGGCGTCACACTGGATCCACTCGGAAAGACCCTCGCCGTGACAGACATGCTCGGGCATCAGGTGCTCTTCGTCGACGTGGCGACACTCTCGCTCCTCGGAAGCGCCATGACCGGCGTGCTCTCCCAGCCGAATGAAGTCCAGTACGCGCCAGATGGCAGCCGTCTCTATGTGAGTCTGCAGGGGCAGCCTGCCGTGCAGAAGTGGCGCGCGCTTCCCGGCCACGACCTCACGCTTTCGGCGCCTCCGTTCACCAGCACCGGGCAACCCGCGAACCTCACCCTCTCAAATCTCGAGGCCGGGAACGCTGGTTACATCTTCATGAGCCTTGGAGAAGGCCCCACCAACGTGGGCGTCGCCACCATCGCGCTCTCGTGGCCCTTCGACCTCTTCCTCGCGCTCAGCGCTGACAGCGTCGGCCATGTCGAGTCTGCGCTGGTCGTTCCGGCGGGCCTTTCGGGGCTGACATTCCATTTCCAGGCCGCCACCATCGATGCGGACGGCGCTCTCCGGATCTCGAACCCGGCCCAAGTCACCGTGCTCTGAGGGCTTGCACTTGCACGCCTCCCGCGGGCTCGCCGCGGGAGGACTGCCATTGGCCCGGGCTGGACTCGGGCCGTACAATAGGGGCCTACAAGACTTCCCAGGCCTCATGGTCGGTGAGGCCCGGGACCCGACAGCGCTCGCCGTAGATGTGTCCAAGACGGCAGCGCGGGTTCCTGTTCGTTCCGCGTCCCCCCTGACGTGGTCCGAAGGGTCAGACCACGTCGGGGCCAGTCGGTCCTGCGTGCGCGTTGATGAAACCACTGCGCCCATCCCGAGGGACGCCGTGGGACTGCTGACTGGAGTTTCCGCGTGATCAAGGCCGCTGCATGGTGCATGTGGTTGATGGCAGGGTTGTTGCTTCTGCCTTCGCCCTTCGTCTGCGCTCAGGATTCCTCCGACCGCGCGAAGCTCCGGAAGGAAATGGACACGCTCGATGCGCAGGTCCGTCAGGAAACGGAACGCATCCAGAAGCGCAAGAAGGAAGTGGAATCCGAGTGGCAGCGCCTCAACGCTGCGGATGTGCGCGCGCGCCTGGCCGAGAAGTTGCCGCAACTTCTCGGAGCCCAGCAGGAAGGCCTGCGTGGCGCGAATGCCGCTGAATGTCGGGCCGCGATCCGCAAAGAGATCTTCGCCCTCCTCAAGGAACATGTGGGCCTCACGCTTGCGGGAGTTCTCGATGAAGACCTTGTGAACAACCTCTGCGACCGCTGGCTAGACAGCGGCAAAGTGGACAGCGCCAAGGTGCTGGCCATGACGGTGACTGATGCTCTCGGCGAAGATGGGTTCGACGCTGCCTTCGAGGAAGTGATCAAGCCTGCCATCGCCCGTTCGGGTCTGCAGTTGTTCAAGCGCCGTGAAGAACTCGCGCAGCGCATCGCGACGATGGATGAAGCGGAAGCTGCGCGAAAAGCTGGCGTGTTGCCGGGCATGTTGCCAGTGCCCGCAGGCACGTACCAGATCGGCATCAGCGAAGCGGAGTTGAAGAAACTCGCCGAGCGCATGAAATACGGCCAGAACCTCGACTCGCTCATCCTGCAGTGGCGCTCGACGGAAGCGCATCAGGTGAAGCTCGATCCCTTCTTCATGGACCGCCATGAAGTCACCTGCGCATGGTGGCTCGCGTACCTCGCTGAAAATCCGAAGGCCGCGGTCCCCATGAACTGGACTGGCGGCAAGATGCCCGAGGGCTGGGAACAACGCCCTGTCACAGGCATCACCTTCGACGATGCCGAAGCCTTCGCGCACTGGTGCGGCCGACGCATCCCGACGGAATTCGAGTGGGAGGCCGCCGCACGCTGGACCAAGGATCCGGCGAAGGACCCGCGCTTCTGGCCTTGGGGTGAGTGGGATCGCGAACTGCGGTGCAACTATGACGGCGCTTCCAACCACGCAGGCCGCCGCTCCACGCCTCCGAACCTCCCGCCGATGCTGCCCGTCGGCACCTTCCCCGGCGGCAGTTCGGTACTTGGATTCGCAGACCTCGCAGGCAACGCCTACGAGATGACTTCGTCGCCATTCGAGGCCTACAAGGGCTTCAAGGGCACGACGATCAATCGACGCCGCGTATCTGCCGCGGACTTCAATCAAGACGAGATCTCGCTGCGTGGCGGCGATTGCGGCAAGCGCGACTTCATCGTGAGCACCTTCTCACGCCTCGGGTTCCCGAGAAACCAGAAGGCCATGTGGGTCGGGTTCCGGACCGCTGCATCCGCCCTCCGCGGCAAGGACACCGTGGACTGGCTGACGCAAAAGGGCGCCATGAAGAGTTGGTTGGTGGACTACGCGCCGCTGCCATCGGACACGATGGCGCACCGCAACCACGCGGAACTCGACACCAACAACGGCATGGCCATTGGCGCGCTCACAAAGGGTGGCTGGAACGAATCCATCGGCGCACCGACCAAGGCGGAGTCCATCGCCATCGTGAATCGCATGACCCACGAGTTCCGCGACTTCGCCACGCTGAAGCAGTTCGCGCAGGGCGAGAAGTCGCGGCGCGTGATGCTGGGCTTCCTGCACACAGATCTCGACATCGTGCAGCCACCGTTGCCTGCGGGTGACTACTTCATCCACTGGCAGGCGATGGCCACGGTTGAAAACGGTCCGGAATCCATCAACGAAGCAACGGAGCGTCTGAAATCGGGAGCAGAGCTTGCTCCGAATCGCAGTGTGCGTCTGCCGGATTGTTTCGTCTTCGAGCGCCGCGGCGCATCGAAGCCGTACTCGATCTATACCGAGTCCTTCGTGCCCCCGGTCGTGGCAGACTCGCAAGGCACGCGCGTGCTCTCGCAGCCCGCGAAAGACCTGGTGGAACTCGTCTACTCCTTCGCCGTGAAGGGACAGCCGAAGCTTTCATTCACTGTCACCTTCCCCATGAAGACGCGGCCTGCCGAAAAGGACCAGTCCGGCAACGTCACACGCGCATCTGACGCCGCCGCCCTCAAGTAATCCCCACCCCAGCGGACTTGCTCGCGGACGCAGATGACGAGCTCAAGCGTGCTCCGCGCATGGGGTGATCCAGCTTCGCAGAGCCGCTTGGATGCACTCGAAGGCTCTGCTCAGCGGGACCCCACTCACGGCGCAGGCGGCACCCGCGCGCGGGGGTCACTTGGCGGATTCGGGCAGACGGCGCAGTGCGAGGTCGAGGGATCCAGGTCCGCCCGTATTGAGGGCGTGCACGGCGATCAGGTTGGGGCCGACTTTCAGACTGGCGGCCGCTTCGGCACTCAGATCAACGCCAACGTAGTTGCCGCCAGTGAAGCTGACCTCCGCAGCGAGCAGCCCATTCACGTAGATGAATGCGCTGTCGTCCGCGAGCACTTCGAGCCGCCAACGTCCCGGCTGAATCGACCCGAGGGTGACGGTCTTGCGCACCCAGAGCTCAGTTGCAGACCAGGCAGTGCGCCCGGCCACGCGCCCGGCCGGGAGCTCGCCGAAGGGAGCGAGGCCTTCCTTCCAAGTCATGTCCTTGAAGGTGGGCGCTTCCCAGCCCCCGCCGGGATCAGTGATCGTCCAGCGCCAGAGCACTTTCGCTTGATCCCGTCCCGCCGGCAGGATCACATCGAAGACCTCCTGCGCCACTGCGGAGGCATCCTCAGGGTGGGGCGCAGTGAACAATTCGACTTCCTGCCAGCCGGTTGGCCGCTGTGAACCGCCGTATGTGCTGAGAATGGTGAGCTTCAGCGTGCGCACGAGGGTCTTCGGGAATGTGATGGCGTGCTTCCGCTCGACATCATCCGCGAGTTCGACGAGGAGCGGCGCGTCGTTGTTGATTTTCAGTTGCACGCTCCGTGGGCGTGAATACTCTCCGGGCCCACCCGCGTAGCTCCGTGGCAATCCGAGCTTCAGGACAGAGCTCTGCGCCGGACGCGAGAGGCGCAGAGTGAGGGTCGGCTGGGCATCCGTTGCGTCGCACAGCCAGGCAGTAGTCTGCCGGCCGTCGAGGGCTCGCTGCGCGTGGTGGCCAGGGCGTTCGGAACTCGCTGCGACGGTCACCTGTTGCCCGCGAAGGAGACTCCCCCTCGCATCACGCTGCGCCTCGCCGTGCCGCTTGAGCGGTGCACCATCCACGGTGAGCGACAGTTCCGCGGACGCCTCCGGGCGGGCCGCGCCGGACACGCCTTCGAATTCCAGCACAGCCTTGACCTTGAAGTGGCCGTTTCGTTCAGTGGACCAGCGGGTGCTGAATGCGTCCGCGCGCACATCGGAAATCGTCGGCTTCACGAACGCCACTTCGGAGCCGTCCACGAACCAACGCACGCCGGAGACCACTTCTCCTTGTGCCACACGCTCCGCCACACCAGCGCTGACAGCACGCACCCACATGGCCGGCGGCCAATCCGCACTCGCGCTGATCTGGATCGCTCCCGCCGCCCCGGCGTTGGACCCACTGCGTGGCGCGGGCTGCGTAGTGCCGCTGCCGCGCCGGAGAAACAGCAGCGCAAAGCACGTGTCGGAATCCTGATCCGAGTAACCACCGATGTTCCAGTGCCCATCACCGTTCTGACGGCGCAGGATCTCGGCGGCTCCCTCCTGGTACCAGTCGTGATCGCCGATGAGACGCTCCCCGGAGAGCGAGCCCACACGCTCCAGCCCGTAGAGCCAGTAGAAAATCCAGCGGTCAGAATTCTTGCTTGGGTCGAACTTACCCTCGATGTTCTGCTGAACAGACCACTGTTCCTTCAGCCAACCCATGCCGCGCTTCGCGCCAGCGCGCGCACGCACCACCTGCGGATCCTCAACCTTCGTGAGTTCTGCAAGCTCATGCGCAGCAATCAAGAGACAACCGCTGCCAGCAGCAGTCATGCTGGCAGTGGCCTTGGCACCCTTCGAATACCCGAAGCCTCCGTAGCTCTCCTGCCGATCCGTGAGCCACTCGATGACAGTGGCCCAGACACTCTGCGGCACGCTCTCGCCGGCCTTCACCGCAGCGCGCAGCCCGAGCAATGCGTACTGCGTGTTCGAAAGATCGGCGTGAATGGCCGCCGGATTACCGTGGCTGCCCGGGTAGCCCCACTCGCCAGGTGCCACTCCGGGGCCGCCGCCCATGCTGCGCACGAGGCTGCTGGCAAGCGTTGCAGTCAGCGCTCGCAACTCGGGTTCTCCGTATTCCGCGAGAGCCATGAGCACGCAACCGATGTCGTAAGTGCGCGTCGGTTTCTCCTTCGCGAGCCATGCCATCGCGCTCTGGATCGCGGGATGTTCGCGCGGCAATCCGCATTTCAGCAGCGTATAGACCGCAAGGCCCGTCATTCCTGCGCGATAGGTATCCGCATCCGGGCCCAACCACGAACCGTCGAGGCCCTGATGCTCGAGCATCCATGCGACGCCTGCCCCAATCGCTGCATCCACGCCGGCCGCTGAGACCGTCGGAGGTTTCGGCAGAAGCTTGGCCGGGTCTGTGGCATTGGTGACACACCAGCGAAAGCAGCCAATTGCATGACCGCTCCAGCCGGAATCAAAGTGCATCCTCAGACGCAATGTCCCGCCACCCTTCACTCCCACAGGCTGTGCAGGCACGAGATAGAGATGACGGTCCCGGTGGGCCGCTGAGCCATCAAGCACCCAGCCGGTTTTCGTGCCCCTCACCCCGTCGATGACGCGATGATGACCGTCGGGCTGTGATCCGTGCCAGCGCGCCTCATCCGAATCGACCAGTTTGAAGGCCACTGGCGAGAATTTCTTCGACACTCCCGGAGCGAAGAAGGCCTCCAGTTCCGTGAGCACCGCATGTCCGTTGTCGGCCCGACCGGGTCCCTTGTGCGGCAACGACTCATGCGCAAGGGCCTCGAGACGCAAGGCGGTCACGCCGCCTTCAAGCGCGAGAGCGAGGCTGACCTCGTAAATGCTCGCGTCCGGACGCGGACCGCTGACAAGCACTTCGCCCGCCGCCGAGACCGCGAACACTTCACCACCCGCCGAGGTGACGCTGGGCGTGATCCGCGTCCAGCCTGCGTCCTGCGCACGCAGTGTGAGCGACAACACGAACAGGGTGAGAGGGACCAGCTTGCCGGGGTGCATGGGTCTGCCGCAATGGCACTCCCATGCTACACCGCGACCCGAACGCGCGTCAGCCGAGATCCGCGAGGCTCGCCTTCAGGCTCTCGAGCTTGAGTTGCAGTGCTTCGCGCCGTGCCTGCTCACTCGCAACAACTGCAGCAGGTGCCCGTTCGACGAAGCTTGCATTGTCGAGTTTCTTCGCGATGGTCGCGAGCCCCTGCTCCACGGTTGCGATTTCGCCCTTCAGACGCGCGCTCTCGGCATCCAGGTCGATGACACCCTCCAAGGGCACAAAGATGTCGCAGCCTTCCACCGGGAAGAGCGCGGACTTGGGCGGACGAGCAAGGTCCTTGCCGCAGACCACTCGACGCACGCGACCAAGCGCTTCCGCGCGACGAGCGACGGCTTCGACACGAAGAGTCATGGCGTCCTCACGCGTCTTCACCACCAGATCGAATTCGGTGCCGCGCGGGACATTCAAGCGATCGCGCACAGCGCGCGCTGCTTCCACCAGACGGATGAGTACCTGCACGCACTGCACCGCGTCGCTGTCCACGCTGGCAAGGTCTGCCGTCGGCCAGCGCTCGAGCGCGACGGTGCCATGAGCCACCGGCAGCCACGTGGCGAGACGCGCGCGGATTTCCTCCGTCGCGAAGGGAATGATGGGCGAGAGCAATTTCGTGAGGGCATCAAGCACTTCGAGCAGTACCCAGCGCACCACTTCGCGATCTGCCGCCGCACTCTCCTCGGTGGCCGTCAGGCGCGACTTCACCAGTTCGAGATACCAGTCGCAGAACTCCGACCAAGCGAACTCATGGAGTGAGCGCGCCGCGTCGGCGAAGCGGAACTCTTCGAGTGCACCCGTGACTGCTGCGCTCGTCTGCGCAAGACGCCCGAGAATCCAGAGATCCTCGGCGGAGAGAGCGGAGCGCGCGGGCAAAGCAGGCCGCCCCTCGCCGAGATTCATGGACACGAAGCGCGCGGCGTTCCACAACTTGTTCACGAAGTTGCGGCCACCTTCGAAGCGGCTTTCCGCGAGCTTGATGTCCTGACCTTCTGTGGTGAGAGCAACCAGAGTCCAACGCACCGCATCCATGCCGTACTTCTCACCCATCGCAATGGGGTCGATGCCATTGCCGAGGCTCTTCGACATGCGTCGGCCGATGGAATCGAGAATGGTGCCGTTGATGTAGACGGTGTGGAAGGGCAGCTTCCCCTCGAAATGCAGCGCGCACATGACCATGCGGGCCACCCAGAAGTAGATGATTTCGCGGCCCGTGACGAGCACGTCTGTCGGGTGAAACTGCGCGAGGTCTTCCGTGCGCTCCGGCCAGCCAAAGACGGAGAAGGGCCAGAGTTGCGACGAGAACCACGTGTCGAGCACGTCCTCGTCTTGACGCACGAGCGGCTTGCCGGTGACGGGATGAAGAGCTCCGGGAGCAGGAGCTTCCACGCTCGCGAAAGGCGCGTCGTCCTTGTCGTACCAGACGGGGATGCGATGACCCCACCAGATCTGACGGCTGATGCACCAGTCGCGGTACTGCTCCACCCAATCGAGATAGGTGCGCGTGTAACGCTCCGGAAGAATGCGCAGCGACCCGTCACGCGCAGCGGCAGCAGCGGGTTCGAGCAAGGGACGCATCTTCACAAACCACTGCTTCGAGAGATGTGGTTCCACCACCGTGTCGCAGCGGTAGCAGCGCGGCAGAGGCACGCTCTTCTCCTCGCACTTGTCGAGGAGTCCGAGAGCTTCAAGATCCGCCAGCACGCGCTTGCGCGCATCGAAGCGGTCGAGGCCCGCGTAGGCCGGAGCTTCCGCGGTGATCTTGGCGGCCGCATCCAGAATGCGGATGCGAGGGAGAGACTGCCGCTCGGCCACCGCGAAGTCGTTGAAATCGTGCGCGGGGGTGATCTTCACCGCACCGGAGCCCTTGCTCGGGTCGGCGTGCTGATCGGCCACCACGGGAATGCGGCGGCCTGTGAGCGGCAGTTCGAGTTCGCGCCCCACGAGATCGCGGTAGCGCTCATCTTCGGGATGCACTGCAACGGCCACATCGCCGAGCATGGTTTCCGGGCGTGTGGTCGCCACCACGATGTAGCGTCCCGGCTCCCCTGCCACCGGATAACGCAGATGCCAGAAGCCGGACTGCTCATCGCGGCTTTCGGCTTCTTCATCCGAGAGCGCTGTCTGGCAACGTGGGCACCAGTTGATCAATCGCTCGCCGCGGAAGATGAGCCCCTCCTGCCAAAGCGTCACGAAGGCGTGGCTCACCGCGCGGGAAAGCCCTGCGTCCATGGTGAAACGACCGCGCTCGAAATCACAGGAGGCGCCGAGGCGCTTCAACTGCCCGAGAATGTGGTCGCCGTACTTCTCCTTCCACTCCCAGGTGCGGGCGAGGAAGGCCTCGCGCCCGAGGTCCTGACGCTTCTTGCCTTCCTTCGCGAGAGCCTTTTCCACCACGTTCTGCGTGGCGATGCCGGCGTGATCGGTGCCCGGAACCCAGAGCGCCTTCCTTCCCCGCAGGCGCTCGAAGCGCACGAGCACATCCTGCAACGTGTTCACGAGCGCATGGCCCATGTGCAGGATGCCCGTGACATTCGGCGGCGGAATCACGATGACGTAGGGCCGACCATCACCAAGGACCGCTTCCGGGCGGAAGCAGCGGAGTTCTTCCCAGCGCCGGATCCAGTCGGATTCAACGGTTGCGGGTTCGAAGCGTGGCGGCATCAATTCGGACATTTGGGCCTCGCGTGATGTTCGCATCGAGGCGCCTCTCCGGCAACATTGCGTTGCTAGCATCCTCCCCACATGCGGCGGCTCGTGTTGGTGGTGAACCCTGTATCCGGACGCGGCCGTGCGAGACGGGCGGCGGGACGCGCGGCGACGCTGCTCAGCGCTGCAGGCATCGATGTCTCCATTCACGCAACGCGCCACGCCGGCGATGCGCGGGATTCAGCGTTGCAATTCGCCGCAGGTGCGGATGCCGTGGTGGCTGTCGGCGGTGACGGCACGCTCGCGGAGCTGGTGTCCGGACTCGACGGCACGGATTTCACGGCAGGGATCATCCCCTGCGGCACGGCGAACGTGGTCGCGCGCGAGCTCCGGATTCCGCGCGGGCTGCGCGCGGCCGTGAAGGTTCTCGTCGAAGGGAAAGCACGGCGCCTCGATCTCGGACGAGCCAACGGCCGGCCCTTTCTCGCCATGGTTGGCGTCGGACTCGACGGATCCATTGTGCGAGCGCTCTCGGAAGCGCGGCGCGGCCCCATCAGCATGGCCTCCTACGTGAAGCCGTCTCTCGCGGCGCTGCGGGCTTACCGCTGGCCGGCGCTGCGTGTTGAAGTCGACGGACGCGCACTCAGCGAACACTGCTATGGCGTCATCGTGTCGAATACCGCCAACTATGGCGGCATCTTCGAGTTGTTGCCCGCGGCGCGCATGGACGACGGCATGCTCGATGCACAGCTCTGGCGCAAGGCAGGCATCCTGCCCGCGCTGCGCCGCTTCACCAGCGGACTCCTGCGGCGCGAGAGTGCGCGGAGCATCTCCACGGTCGTACGTGCCCAAACGCTGCGCATCACGGCGGTCGATGGCAGCGCCGTGGACGCCGAGGCCGACGGCGATATCCTCGGCACCACGCCGCTCGACATTGAAGTGCGCGCCGGCGCCGTGAGGATCATCGCTCCATGAGCAACGCCCGACCAACGCCTGTCTCTGATGGCCGCATCAGCATCGGTCCCGGGCATCCCCTCCTCGTGGTCGCGGGGCTCTGCATTGTCGAGAGTCCGGAGAGCACGCTGCGACACGCGGCCGCATTGAAGGCTGCGCTCGCCGATCTCCCCATCCAATTCGTCTTCAAGGCCAGCTACGACAAAGCCAATCGCTCGTCCATCAAGAGCCATCGTGGTCCGGGCATGGAGGCGGGGCTCGTGATCTTGAAGCGCGTGAAGGACGAACTCGGCCTTCCCATCCTCACGGACGTGCACGAGGTCGGCCAGTGCGCGGCTGCAGCCGCCGTCGCGGACATCATTCAGATTCCGGCGTTCCTCTGCCGTCAATCGGATCTCCTCATTGCCGCTGCGAAGACCGGCCGCATCGTGAATGTGAAGAAGGGACAGTTCCTCGCACCCACGGACATCGTGCCCCTCGTGCAGAAGGTGCGCGATTCCGGCAATCCCAAGGTCACCATCACCGAACGCGGCACGAGCTTCGGCTACCACTGCCTCGTGAACGACTTCCGTGCGCTGCCCATCATGCGCGGCCTCGATGTGCCCGTGATCTTCGATGCCACCCATTCGGTGCAGCAGCCGGGTGGACACGGTGATCGTTCCGGTGGCGACCGCACCATGGTGCCCTATCTCGCGCGCGCTGCTGCCGCCGTGGGCACCGACGGACTCTTTTTCGAAGTGCACGAGGAACCCGAGCGCGCCCTCTCCGACCGTGACAACGCTCTCAAGCTCACCGACCTCCGCCCGCTCCTCGAAGAAGTCTTGCGCATCCGCGCCGCACTGGCGTGACGAGCGCCAACGCCACGCGAGGATGCGGCGCGTTCTCGAGTCGTGTCGCGCCCGCCAGCAATGCAAGCGGCGCGCCAGTGGCGCGCCGCGAGTGACCCCAAGGGGATTTGAACCCCTGTTCCAAGGATGAGAACCTTGTGTCCTGGACCGGGCTAGACGATGGGGCCCGAGATGCGAAAGTACGGCGCCCGGGGGCCATCTTCAAGGTTTCCTGACGACGGCATGGTCGCCCGCCGACCCCACTGAGTGCAAGAACGGCGCCGGAAGAGACACGGCAGCCCGCGCGCACGCCTGCCCCCTGCCTGAGACCTTTGACGCAGGAGCTCGCTCCTGATCGACCAGTGTCCCTCATCTGGCCGACTGGGCCACGTGTTCGAGGCGTGCACGGCCCACGCTGTAGCCGTGCGGCGCGGAAACGCGCTCCTGAACGCAGCTGAGACGTTCAGCTGGCCGACTGGGCTGCGTGTTCGAGGCGCGCACGACTGCGTGCAGCCCCGAGGAGGCGCACACAATCGAAGAGCGGAGGCCCGGCGGTGCGGCCGGTGATGGCGGCACGGACGGGATGCACGAATTTGCCGAAACCCATGCCGCGCGCTTCACAGAACTGGCGCGCAGCCGCCTCCATCTCCGGAACCTGAGGCAGCGGATCACTGAGGGTTGCGGCCCATTCCCGGAGCATGGCTGCGGTGCCGGGCTCCTTGGTCAAGTTCTTCTGCGCCTTCTCCTCCATGACGGGAGGATCACTGAAGACCCAACGCGCAAGTTCGACGATGTCCGCGTAGCCACGCAAGCGTTCCTGCTCAGCGCTGGCGATGGCGGCAACGAGTGCTTCCGTCGCGGCGTCGAGGGGTTCCTTCACGAGGCCCCCGCGCACGAGATGCTCGCACACCTTCGCGCGCACCTTCTCCGGTGCCTCGCGGCGGATGTAGTCGCCGCTGATGTGGGCGAGCTTCTCCATATTGAGCCGCGCGCCGGATTTGTTGACGCGCTCGATGCTGAAGCGCTGCACGAGTTCCTCGCGCGTCATGATCTCGGTCTTGTCATCGAAAGACCAACCGATCAGCGCCAGCCAGTTGATGAACGCTTCCGGATGGAAGTCGCGCGCGATGTAGTGCTCGAGTGCCGCTTCGGGGTGCTTCCTCTTGCTGAGTTTTCCCTCTCCTGCAGGTCCGAGGATGAGCGGCAAGTGGCCGTAGCGCGGGACATCCCAACCGAGAGCGCGGAAGATGATGATCTGCTTGAAGCAGTTGGTGAGATGATCCTCACCTCGGAGCACATGCGTGATGCCCATGGTGTGGTCATCGATGACCACGGCAAGGTTGTAGATGGGTGTGCCATCGCCACGCACGAGGATGATGTCCTCCACGTCGGCGTGATTGACCGTGATCGAGCCGCGAATGAGATCGTCGAGGACGGTTTCACCTTCGGGCACGCGCAGCCGCCAGGCCGGAACCGCACCCGCCGCGGTGTGACGCTGAATGTCCTCGGCCGTGAGCCCGCGACAGAGGCGGTCGTAGCGGAAGGGTTCGCGTGCCGCTTCCTGGCTGAGCCGCAGCGATGAGAGCCGCTGCTTCGAACAGAAACACGGATAGAGCACGCCCGTCGACTTCAGCTCCACGATGGAGCGGGCATAGATATCCTGGCGCTCGCTCTGGCTGTACGGGCCGACCGGGCCGCCCTGCTCCGGACCTTCATCCGGATCGAGACCGAGCCAGTGCAGCCCGTCAAAGATGGTGCGCCGCGCCGCATCTGTATTGCGCGCTGCGTCTGTGTCTTCCATGCGCAGCACGTACTTGCCACCCTGCTGGCGCGCGTACAGCCAGTTGAACAGCGCCGTGCGCGCACCACCGACGTGCAGGTATCCCGTCGGGGACGGGGCGAAACGGACGCGGACCTCTGGCATGAAAGACCTCGAGAGGCGCCACCCGGAGTCGAACCGGGCTTAACGGATTTGCAATCCGCTGCCTAACCGCTTGGCTATGGCGCCGTGCCCTTGCGGGAGCGGCATGCTAGCCCGCGTGCTCGCGGCGTCCAAGCGTGCCCCGCGCCAGAGGGCGCTGCTACTGTTTCCGCGCATGGAGGATGTCTACCTCGACAATGCGGCCACCTCGCATCCGAAGCCGCCATCCGTGCGTGCCGCCATGCTGCGCTTCATGGATGAGGTCCATGCCAGCGCCGGCCGCGGAGCCTATGCCGAAGCGCGTGCCGCGGGTCTGCTCCTCGATCAGGTGCGCTTGAGTCTCGCGACCCTTCTCGAGGTCTCTGCTCCGGAACGCATCCTCTTCACGCTCAACTGCTCGGATGCCCTCAATCTCGGGTTGAAGGGCCTGCTCCGCCCAGGCGACCGCGTGGTCACCAGTGTCATGGAGCACAATTCCATCTTGCGCCCGCTCGCAGCTCTTGAAGAGCGCCTCGGCATCAGCGTGGTGCGCGTGCCAGCGGACGCAGAAGGGCTGGTTTCCATGCCCGCTCTCGCAGCAGCGCTTCGCGAACCAACGCGGCTTGTCGCCCTGCAGCACGCGTCGAATGTCTCGGGCACATTGCAGCCCGTGGCGGAGGCTGCACAACTTGCCCGCGCAGCAGGCGCGTTCATGCTCGTGGACGCCGCACAGACTCTCGGCAGCGTGCCGCTCGCGCCGGAAGCCCTCGGCATCGATCTCCTCGCGTTCCCCGGACACAAATCACTCCTCGGTCCTCTCGGCACCGGCGCGCTCTGGGTATCGCCGCGGGTGGACCTCGCCACGGTGCGCGAAGGCGGCACAGGCAGTCGCTCTGAAGAAGCGGTGCAACCGTTCCTCTGGCCCGACCGCCACGAAGCGGGCTCCCACAATCTTGTGGGCCTCGCAGGACTCGGCGCTGGAGTGGACTGGATTCTGCAACGCGGCGTGGAAGAACTCACTGCCGCGAAGCGGGTCTTGATGCTGCGCTTGCTCGACCATCTCGCTGGCCTCGAAGGAGTGCGGCTCCACGGTCCCGCACGCGCGGATGGTCGCGTAGGCGTGTTTTCGTGCACTGTCGGTAGACACATGCCAGAGCCTGCCGGCAGGCTCCTCGACGATCTCCATGGCGTGAAGGTGCGCTCAGGCCTCCACTGCGCGCCTTTCGCACATCAGGCTCTCGGCACCTTCCCCGCAGGAACCGTGCGCCTCTCCATCGGCCCCTTCACCACGGCCGCAGAACTTGATCACGCGGCGCGAGCGCTCGCGGACGTCGCGAGCCGCCCTGCGTCCTGACGTGCGCCGTTGCGGGCCGAGCCCGCCCGCCGCCGACGCGCCCGTCAGAGTCCGAGATACTTCGGGCCGCCGTTGTCCTCGGGCACGGTCCAGGTGATTTGCGCGTAAGGATCGGCCACATCGCAGGTCTTGCAGTGGACACAGTTGCTGAAGTTGATCTGCAACTTGCGTTCGCTCCCCGCTCCGACGAGCTCATAGACCGCCGCGGGACAAAAGCGTTGGCAAGGATTGCCGTACTCAACTGCACAGCGCGAGACACAGAGATTGGTGTCGGCCACGAGCAAGTGGCTCGGCTGATTTTCCTCGTGGATCGAACCCGCGTGAAAGACGCCACTCACCTTGTCGAAAGTGAGTTTGCCGTCGGCCTTCAAAGCCTCTTCGCCGCGCCGGGCATCACCATGTCGCACCGCGCGATGATCCTCATGCAGCGGAACGCGATCACGAACGATGCGCCCTCCAAGAGCCCAGGAAAGCCCGGCGAAGTACTTGCCGAGGCGGAACCCGTGCTTCGCGAAGCTCGCGCGCCAGTTGCGCGTGCGCCAGAGTTCCTCCTTCACCCATGAATGCGCGATGCGCTCTTCATAGTTCGCGAGGCTCGCTGCCGGCAGAACTTCCGGGACCTCACCCGCAAGGAGACACTCGGCAATGCACTCGCCCGCGCGCACACCTGAAGCGATGGCGGTGTGAATGCCCTTCAGGCGCGCGATGTTCAGCATGCTGCCCGCATCGCCCACGATGAGGAACCCGTCGCCGAAGCTCTTCGGCCTCGACCACCAACCACCTTCGGGCACGGTCTTCGCACCAGCTTTGAAGAGCGTGCCACCGTCCAGAATGGAACGAATGCGCGGGTGCGTCTTCCAGCGCTGAAAGTTCTGCCAAGGGTCGTTCGCGGGATCCGGATGATCGAGACCAGTGACGAATCCGATGCTCACGCGCGTGGCACTGACACCGTAGATCCACGAGCCGCCGTAGCCCGCGTTGTCGAGAGGCCAGCCAGCGGTGTGAATCACTTCGCCCTGCGCGACGCGACCTGCAGGGATATCCCAGAGTTCCTTGCAACCCGTGCCATAGGCCTGCGGGTTCGGTCCAGCGAGCCCGAGCGTGTCCACCAACTGCTTGGTGAGTGAGCCGCGCGTGCCTTCGCCCAGCACCGTCACGCGCGCACGCACCTCTGCGCCAAGCTCGAACGAAGGCCCGGCACTGCCGTCCTTCCCGCGTCCGCGATCCACGAGTTGCACGCCCCGCACCCGGCCCTCTTCAATGAGGATCTTCTCGGCGGGCATGCCTTCAGCAATGGTGATGCCGAGCGCTTCCACCTCATCCTTCAGCCAGCGCACCGCTTTCGAAAGCGTCACGATGACGCTGCCGTGATTCTTCAGCGTGGGTGGAATGAAGGGCAGCGGCTTCGCGCCCTTCTCCGTCAGCGTGAGTACGGTTTCGCGGGTCACGTCGGCATCCACAGGAAACCCGCTCGCGCGCCAATCAGGACCGAGCAATTCCGCGATACCGCGCGGGTCCATGATGGCGCCGGAGAGGATGTGGTCGCCCACTTCGCGCCCCTTCTCCACCACCATGATCTCGAAACGCCCTTCCGCACCGCGTTCCTTCAAGGTGCGGCCGAGTTTCAGCGCCGCAGCGAGATTGGCTGGTCCCGCCCCCACGAACAACACATCCACCGGCATCACGTCGCGATCCATGCTCGTCTCCGGACGGAACATAGCGCCTCTCCACAGCGCGGCACGGGGCGGTCAGGATCACCTGTTTGCAGCGCGCCGCGCGAGCTCCCGGTAGCCATCCTGATCCGGAGCAAGTGCGGAGGACAGCTGAAGCAGATCGGGCGCACGGGGCGGCAGCTGTTCCGACAGGGGCGCAGCTTTGTTCTTGAATCCGGCGAGAAGCGCGAAGCGATACGCGAGCGTGTGGCGCGCCAGACTGTCCGCAGGCAGTTTGAGGATGGCGTCAAGGGCGGAGGGGATGCCGCCGGGCGAAGATCCCATGGCCAGAGCATCGATGCGCACAAAGGCCATTCTGGCCTCTGCCAATTCGAGGCGACGTCGGGGTGCAAGATCCTCGATGGACCAGATGCGCGCGCAATTGTCGTCGCCGAACGCGCCGCCACTGGCGGTGAGTACGGATCTGCCATCGGCGCTGAATGCAAGTGTCAGGACTTTGCCTCTGTGGCCGCGGAACACACCGGCTCCCGTCATGTGCTCGGTGTCATGAAGACGCCACTCGCGATCATCGCCGCCGCTCGCGAGCATGCGCCCGTCTCTCCTCCAAGCCACCGTATTCACGCGCCCTTGGTGGCCAGACAGTGATGCGTATTCGTCCGTGGTGTCGAGATTCACGAGGCGCACAAGACCATCCTCGCAACCTGCGGCAAGGACACGTCTGTTCGCATCCGGATTCAAGGCAAGAGAGAGCACGCTGCTCTTTCTCAATGCGGTGATCTCCACGGCGCGTTCGCTTGCGAGGTCCATGGCCCACACGGCACTCGAGTGGATCGAGTCGGCAGCCATGCTGACGAAAATAGTGCGACCATCCGCGCTGAACTCAATGGCCAATGGGCGCGTTGCAAAGAGCGGCAGGTCGCGATGCTGCCAGCGCATGGGCTCGACTCCGTCAACCTCATAGAGTCGCACCCAGCCACGCACTTTGCCATCCCCTGCGATAGCCAGCTGCTTTCCCGTCCGGTCAAACTTGAGGGCCCTGGCAACGCCGGGCAACGCCGGTCCCAGTCGCGGGAACACGAACTTCTGGTCGTCTCCGGCGGGTAGCCAGACACACACCGGTGCGGGGCCATGAATGCTCGCCGCGAAGCCGAGCTGGGGATGAAAAACAACGGCCTGCCCCTCATCGCAGCTCTTGCCATGCGGCGGATGGAATCCAGTGCTTCGAATACCGCCTGCCTCAGGCAAAGCGAAGTGGACTTCGCCGAAAGAGTCGAAGGTCGCGACCGTGCCCGACTTCGGATCAACACTCAGGCTGCGCACGCTGGTGCTGTGCCCGCCCACGATGGGGGGCTCTTCTGCAGCCATGGCCGGCCAGAGCATCAGCTTGCCGCCCTTGTCAGCGGTCGCGAGAAAGCGCCCGTTCCGGATCGGGACCAGCGCCTCGATCGTTTGCTCATGCCCGTGAAGCACGACCGCATTCCCACGCGGGCTCAAGAGTCTCAAGACTTCCGGCATCGACGCGCCCGGGCTCCGGGGTGACGCGTGATGCCAAAGATGGAGTACCCGGTCATGCCCAGCGCTCGCAAGAGTCTCGCCGTGAAACCCGACGAAACTCACGCATAACACAGCATCGGTGTGGCCAAGCAACACTTCGACAGCCACGCCTGAGTGCGCAGGGTCACGGCGACGCGCCAGCACACTCGCTTCCACATTCCACCGACGCACCGTGCGGTCCACCCCAACGCTAGCGAGCCACTGGCTGTCGGGCGAGAAGGCCAGATCCCAGACGTGGTACTCATGGCCGAGAAGTACTGCTACCGCCGCGAAGTTCCCCTCCGGCGTCCGACGAAACACGCGGACTGCGTGGGGCTGACCGTAGTCTCCAATGGCCAGCGATTGTCCATCCGGGCTGACGCTCATGCAGTTGGCGTCAGGACCGATATCCGCAATGCAAGAATCCGCCGCAGCCATTCCTGGCACGAGGTGCACGATGCGGCAACAGCGAACAGCTGTGGCTTTGGCTCCGGGCTCGTGCCCCTGGTGCTCGTGCTGACACAGCATGATCCAGCGCGTGACCTCGAGGGGATCGCCCACAATCTCATCGCACGATGTGACGCCATCCAGCTTGCGCCTCAGCACCTCATCCCACACATCCTGCCGCTGCTCGTGCATCAGCACGACGCCGTCGGACCAGGCGGAGACAAGGCTCTTGCCGCCAGCACCGAACTTGAGCCCCTTGGCGTGCAGCGGACGGACTGCACCCGGATCCCCGCACCTCGTCACCTGGCCATCTCTCTGCCCGGTGGTCACCACGACAGCAGGCGCGCTGATCTCTGCCCCATCTCCGCGGATCGCGCACACCTGTACAGCGCCATCTCCGGTACTGATCGCCAGAAGCTCCTGATCCTCATTCCAATCGAGAAGTGTTCGATCCAAGGCGAGCAGACATCCTGGCTTCGCCAGCGCGAGCCCCGCCAGAGACTGGTCGGAAGCCGCGCGAAACCAACGCGATTCCCAGCGCTCCTGGCGCTCCGGAAATGCAGCCAACAAGCGCGCTGCACCGCCCACATCGTGAACGTGCAGACAGCTGGCCACGGCATCCAACGTGCTGCCATACAACCTCAAGCCCTCCTCCTCGATGCCTCGTTGGCGCGCAACTTCGCGTGAGGATTCCAGAATCAACCACAGAAGGACACCCACCGCCGTGAGCAGCGCGAAGAACAGCGCCGCATACTGCCAGCGATGTCGTGCAATACGCGCTGCGCAACGCTGCACCAATCCAGGCGCCACCACACTCACCGGGTCGCCGCGCAACCAGCGCCGCAAGTCCGCCGCGAAGGCACCGACCGAGGGATAGCGCTGCTCTTTCGTGCGTGCCATGGCCTTCAGCAAGACGGCTTCAAGGCTTGCATCCAGCGTGCGGTTGAGTGCGGCGGGACGCCCTGGCTCACTATCGAGAACGAGGCGCATCTGCGTGAGCGCATTCGTGGTCGTTGATTCCCACGGCAGGCGCCCGACCACCAACTCATGCAGAACGATGCCGGCGGCGTAGACATCTCCGCGCGTATCCGCGAACTCCGGCTTCAGGAGTTGTTCAGGGCTCATGTAGAGCGGCGTGCCCAGCACTCCCTCGCGCGTGCCGAGGGTCATCCCCGGCTCGCGGTCCATGGCAGTGCAGATCCCGAAGTCAATGAGCTTCACGTGTCCGCCGCCATCCACGAGAATGTTGGACGGCTTCAGATCCCGATGAATGATGCCGCGATGATGGAGATGCTGAACCGCATCGAGCACCTGCAGGAAGACCTCCACACCTTCGCGTACAGCCGTGCACTTCTTGGCGACATAGTCCGTGATCGCGAGCGCGTCCGGCACCAGCTCCATGGCGAACCATGGGATGTCTCCACCTTGCGCGTGATGCACGCCCGCGCTGTAGACCTGCGCAATGCCGGGATGACTGAGGCCCGCCATGGCCTTCACTTCGTTCACAAAGCGGCGCACACCCGAGGTCCCCTGCCCCGCGCTGTGAATGAGCTTCAGCGCCACTTTGCGTACCGGATCCGACTGTGCCGCCAAGTAGACCGTGCCCATGCCCCCCCGGGCCAGCACGCTTTCGATCACGTACTCCCCCATGCGCTGGCCGAGCAGTGCCTCTTCGACCGCTCCGGTCTTGAGCATGGCGTCCATGCCGTGCCCCTTGCCCAGCGCGGGTTCGCCGAGAAACCCGACGGATTTCGCATCCGCAGCAAGAAGTTCCGCAACAAACGCTTTCAGCTCATCATCACCACTGCACTCCACCTCGATCAGCGCGGCGCGGCGCGGCGCATCAAGCTCCTTGGCCTTGAGAAAGAGCTCCTGTGCGCGCGCATACTTCTCCGGGTTCATGCGCAGTGGCCGCCATTGAGCTTGCGAAACAGGAATGCGCGCGCCGTACTCCAATCGCCTTCCGTCGTGCGGAGCGAGACACCCAACACCTCCGCAACAGCGTGCATTTCGAGGCCGCCGTAGAAATGCAATTCCACCACGCGTGCCTGACGTGCATGCAGCAGGCGCAGCTCTTCGAGGGCCTCGTCCAGGGCCAGCACGTCGACCGCCGAGGCTGCGGCAGCGGGCGTCGCGAGCCCCTGGAAGGTGACGCGCACATACTCCCCACCACGCTTCAGACGCTTTCTGTCCCGGGCATGTTTGACGAGGATGCGACGAATGGCGAGGGCCGCCACTGCGAAGAAGTGCTTCCTGTCGTCCCAATTCATGCGTTGCACCGAGAGCTCCATGAAGGCTTCGTCGGCGAGGACACCCGGCTCCAGCGTGTGACCGTTGCGCTCCTTCTTGAAATGCCGCGCGGCGATGCGCTGCAACTCCGCGTGCACCAGCGGGAGCAACTCCTCGCGCGCTCCAAAGTCACCGTCGCCGACGCGCTTCAACAAGCGAGTGATGTGGTGCCGGACTTCCATGCCCGCAATGGCACCAGATTCCACTGCGGATCTCAACCGGAAACGGGACATCTCACTGATGGCGGGGTTTCCGCATGCGCAAGCGCCCCCGACCGGGGTGTGCACATCAACCACGAACTGCGGCGTGACTGAGGCTCTGCTTTGCGAATCCCTGCGCTTCCTCAAGTGCCGTCGCCAAGGATCCGTCGTGCCGACCGCCCGCCGCCTGCTCATGGCCGCCCCCGGAGAATTGGAGTGCAAGGGCGCGTGCGCTGAAGGGAGCACGGGTACGGAAGCTCAGCTTCACGCCGTCTGCATCCTCACGCAGAAACACTGCGATCGCCACTCCCTCAAGAGCGCGCAAGTGATTCACGAGATCCTCGCTGTCTTCGCGGAGCGCGCCCGTGGACGCGAACATCTCCCGCGTGACGAAGCCCGTCGCGATGCGGCCGTCCTCGGTCAGCGTCACCGTATCCAGGAAACGCGCGAGGAGCTTTTTCGCGGCGAGGGATTCGCGCAGCATGACGAAGGCCGCAACGCGCGCCGGACGCGCACCAACGCTGACCAGACGCGCGGCGGCCTCCAGCGCGCGCCGGTCCGTGTTCGACCAGCGGAACCAACCCGTGTCATTCACGATGGCTGTGTAGAGCGCGTCGCCAGCACTCTCATCCACGGGCCAGTCCAAGGCTTCGAGAATCTCCTGCACCAGCACGCCCGTTGCCGCAGCACCAGTGTCGAGGCAGTGCCAAGCGGAGAAGGGTGTGCTGCATGGGTGGTGATCGATGCAGAGCACGGGCAGGCTCGTGGCCTTGAGCAGCGGCGCCATCAAGCCGAGTCTGGCCCACGAATTGTTGTCGAGAACGATGACGAGATCCCGCTCGTCCATCGCTGCTGTGGCATCCGCCCCCGTGTCCACGACGCTGGCGTCGCCTGCTTCCAGGAGGAAGTCGAAGATGCGTGGCGCCGGTTCGTGCAAGACGAGACGCGGCGCAGCGCCGCGTGCACGGAATGCGTGCAGCAAGGCCACTGCAGATCCGAGTGCATCCCCGTCGATCTCCACATGCCCCATCAGCAGAGGACGCGTGCTTTGCGCGAGCAATCGGCCAGCCGCTCCCGCACTGATGAACCCCGCGCCGCCTGTCATTGCCGCCCCGATGTGCGCCCGAGCGCAGCCAGTGTGCGGGCTTCAAGCCATACGAACTTCAGATCATCCACAAGACGCGGCCGCACATCCTCAATGCCGTGGCGCAGCAGAGCGATGGCTGCCGCATTGGCCACCGACCGGTCAGGATCATCGAACAGTTGCCTCAACACCGGCACGATGTGCCAGTTTTCCTGAGCTGCGAGCCCGAGTGCCGCTGCTTCACGCACCAGAGGTTCTTCGTCGCGCGCCAGGCTGACGAGCAGTGTCCGCACGTGAGGATTCGCGAGGCTTCCGAGCGCTCCGGCAACCGCAACCCGCACCGCAGCGACCTGATCCCTCGCCGCATGTTCGAGCACGGACAGCGCTTGCTCCCGTGCGAGCTTCCTGCAACCGGTTGCCGCCAGACAGCGCACGCGCCACGAGGCATGGGTCATGAGCTCTGCAACCAAGGGACTGAACCGGTCCACGAACACGAGCTCTCCGGCAGCCACGTGTGGTGCGGGAAAGCCGGATTCGGTGGTCAAGGCTTCCTGCAGGATGGTCCGGACAGCCGACGCATCCGGGTGGCGACGCAGCAGCAGCAGCACGTCCTCGGCACACTCCTCCGGAATCGCCGCAAGGACAGGCCGCAACTCCTCCGGAGCGAGAACCGTCGTCCCGGCAAGAGCTGCCTCGAGCGCCGAGAATTCGAGGGCCCCCTCGCCAGAAACGACGGCCGCGAGGACCGCCTGCGCGCCAGGTGAAACGCCGGTTTCGAGCGCCGCCGCGAACGCGGCCGTTCTCAGCTCCACGCTGCCACCAATGAACACATCCGCAAAGTGCAGCGCCGCGTCTGGATGATGCAAGGCAGCGAGAGCACGGGCGAGCAAGACGCGTCCGCTTGGCCCCACCTCGGGTGCAGATGCGAGAATGTACGGAACGTGTGCGGGCACCTGCTCTGCGAGCAAAGCTGGCAGATCCGCCTCGCGGAGAATCAGTCCCGTCGGAGGCAACAACTCTCCCCCGACAGCGCGCGCGCGCTCCGCCGCGAGGGACATGAGCAATTTGTCGGCATAGAGGGGCGGAAGAAGTTCCGCCGCTGTCGACCCGGCAGGCAGGCCCGCGAGGTCCGCCAGCAGACGCCATTCCTCCGTGCCAGGAAGGCCGAGCAGGAGCTCCGCCATCAAGCACCGCTTTGCTGGCCCATCGAGTCGCCCCAGTGCATCCGCTGCCTGAAGACTGAAACGCGCTCTGGGCAGGGCCGCGGCCCTGAACAACAGCACGGAACCATCGCGTCCGGCTTCAAGCAGGCGCGCAATGGCCCATTCCGCGCAGGTGGCATCGTCCTGCTCCAGCGCCTTGGCATATGCAGGAAGCCCCGCCCGCAACACCGCGGCTTCCAGCACCACGAGGCGCACCGTGGCAGAAGAATCTGCCGCGTGGCGCTCAAGCAATCCGTCGACTTCCATCCCGGATGCAAGCGACATCAAAGCCGCCGCGCTGGCACGAACAAAATGCGTGTCTGCAGAGCGCACACCTCGCAACCCGGCGAGGAAGGCTTCGGCATCCGCTTGGGCCGTGAGTGAGCTTGCGAGAAGCAGAGACACAAGCAGCAAGCGGCGGACACCATGCATGACCGACGCACCTTACGGAGCCCCTCTCCGGCGGTCAAACCATCTCCAACCACGCCATTTCCCATCCACCTTCAGCAGAGCGATCCAGACAGCCCAAAACGCCCACGGGGCCGGCTCTTTCGAGTCGACCCCGCGTGCGCACTCCCGGAAGAACCGGGAATTCAGCCGCTCACTGCACTGGCGTCCAGGTGTTCGCGTCCTGCGCCACGCCGCCGTTGATGGCAACGCCGCTGGTCATGTCGCCAGCAGTGATGTAGCAGGCATCGAACGCTGGCGGAGTCCCCGCATCGTAGGTGAGCACATTCATGCGGGTCTGCACGATTTCGCCGCGTTGATTCACGAAGAAGGCGCGGTTGCCCGTGGTGCCCGAACCAACCGGCCACGCATAGGCGCACCAGAGGTTCTCGCACGAATCATCACCCACAGCACCCACACCAGTGGGGCCGCCACCGCCGTTTTCGCCCACGCCGGCTGCCGGCGTCGCCGGATTCGGCAGGAAGATGCGGAAGTAGTAGCCGGACTTGTTCACGTAGCCGCTGGCATCGATGTTCTGGAAGGTGTTGCCGAGGATGGCCGGATCAAGGGGCGTTGCCATGCCCGCACCGCGCAAGTTGAGCGCGCTGAGGCCGGACAGTTCGCCGAAGTAGCCGTACTCACCCGTGCCGTCGAGGTCGTTGTCCATGGCACCCATGGACTGGAATTGCGCCTGCGCGCTGACCAGGTTGCGGAGGGTCGAGATGGCATTCGACTCATTGGCGGCAAGCCGCGATGAGAGCAGGTTCGGCACGGCGATGGCCGCGATGATGGCGATGATCGCCACCACAATCATGAGTTCGATCAAAGTAAAACCGGCGTTGCGACGCTGCATGGAGTTCCTCGCTGGGCTGTTGGACGTTGGACGGATCACGTTGGGCTGTGTGGTTCAGTGCCGCGGAGTGAGCGCTGCATGCGGGCCATGCGTGTTCACTTTTGCGGTTCCTGCAACTCCACCTTGGAGCTGCACCGTTCTTCTTCGACATCCTCCATGCACTTCTTCAGTGTTCGCATGGACTTCGGCACGCAGCGGCCAGTGCCTCCGACCTTGAAGATGCGCGCTCGCGCTTCAAAGTGGGGTCAGAGGCTCAATCCTGCGTCGCCGCGCACCATTGAAGCCATGACTGGCATGCTGGAGATGGCACCGAGCGCGCGCCGACCGGTTCACTTGGGTGTGAGTGCTTCCTGCAGCTTCATGATCGGCAGGAAGATCGCAAGCACGATGCCGCCCACGACGATGCCCATCACGGCAATCAGCAGCGGTTCGATGAGAGACGTGAGGCTCTTCACCTCCGCCTCCACCTGCTGGTCGTAGAACTCGCTGATCTTCTCGAGCAACGCGTCCAGTGATCCGGAACGCTCGCCGATGCCGATCATGCGCACGACCATGGGAGGAAAGACGGGCTCTCGTGAGAGCGGCGTGGCGAGGGAGTCCCCCTGGCGCACTGAATCCATGGCCTTCCGCACGGCTTCGGAGATCTGGGAATTCCCGGCTGTCTCGGCGACGATTTCGAGAGCACCAAGAATCGGCACGCCACTCTTCACCATGGTGCTGAAGGTGCGCGCAAAGCGCGACAGGGCCACCTTCTTGAACAAAGGACCGAGTACCGGCATGGCGAAACGGAAGCGGTCGACTGCGCGAATCCCGTTGGGCGTGCGTTTCCAGAGAACGAACGCCGTCACCATGACACCGATGACTGCCGCGCTGAGCAGAAACTGGTCCCTCAGCGTGATGCTCAATGCCATCACGGCCTTGGTGACACCGGGGAGTTCCACGCCGAGACCGTCGAAGATCTCCTTGAAACGCGGCACGATCACGATCATGAGGAATGCCGTGATGCCAAAGACGAGAAAGAGGCTCACAACCGGATAGGTCATGGCGGCCTTGATCTCGCGTCGCAGTTTCGCGGATGCTTCGAGATACTCCGCAAGGCGCACGAGAATCTCATCGAGCTGCCCGGAGCTCTCGCCGGCCTTGATCATGCTCACATAGACCGCGGGGAAGATCTTCGGGTGCTTCGCCAGCGCCCGGCTGAGATCGAGACCGCCGCGAATGTCCGCGATCACCGTCCCGAGCACGCGCGCGAAGGCCTTGCTCTCCGCCTGTTCACACTGGATGCCGAGACACTCGAGGAGCGGGATTCCCGCGCTCACCATGGTCGCGAGCTGGCGCGTGAACAACTCCAGTTCGCCGCGCTTCATGGCCTTCCGGCGCTTCTTCGCGGCCGGTGCCGGGCGCAGCATCTCGATCGCGGGCGCGCCCTGAGTTTCCTTCGTGCTCGTGCTCATCTCAGGCGACTCCCACGGGTTGAGGCTGACTCAGCATGCGCAAGAGGTCCTCCTTGTCCGTCGTGTGTTCGAGGGCCACAGCCTTGGTGATCAAGCGCCGCTGCGCGAGGGCCGCGAGCGAGGCGTTCATGGTCTGCATCCCCTCGCGTCCGCCGGTCTGCAACTGCGAATAGACCTGGTGCGCCTTGTCTTCACGGATGAGCGCGCGGATGGCGGAATTGGCGACGAGGATCTCCGACGCGAGGATGCGTCCCTTGCCGCTCGCATGTGGCAAGAGCTGCTGGCAGAAGACCGCCTGCAACACGAAGGAGAGCTGCGTCCGGATTTGCTGCTGCTGCCAGGCGGGAAAAACGTCCACGATGCGGTTGATGGTCTGCACAGCGTCGGACGTGTGCAGCGTGCCGAACGTGAGGTGCCCGGTTTCCGCAAGTGTGAGCGCAGCCTCGATGGTCTCGAGGTCGCGCATTTCTCCGATCAAGACCACGTCAGGGTCCTGACGCAGGACGCTTCTCAGCGCCTTGCCGAACTGACGCGTATCCGAGCCGACTTCACGCTGGTTGATCAGCGCGCGTTTCCCGCGATGCAAGAACTCGATCGGGTCCTCGATGGTGACGACATGCACGTCGCGGGTGCGGTTGATGTAGTCGATCATGGAGGCAAGGGTCGTGGACTTGCCGCTGCCCGTGGCGCCGGTCACCAGCACCAACCCGCGCGGAATGGCGCACAGACTCTCGCAAAGCTGCACCGGCAGCCCGAGCTTGGTGAGCCCGGCCACCTCGAAGGGAATGAGCCGGAACACTGCGGCCACACTTCCCTTCTGCAGGAACACGTTCGCGCGGAAACGTCCGATGCCCTCCACACCAAAGGACAGGTCCAACTCCCAGTCGCGTTCGAAGGTCGCGATCTGATCGTTGTTGAGCACGGAGTAGATCATGCGCCGCGCATCATCCGGCTGCAGAGGCTCCGTCGTGAGATCGGCGAGATCGCCGTGCAAGCGCATCTTCACCGGCGCGCCGGGAGACAAGTGGAGGTCCGAGCCTCCGCGCGTCACCAGCGCAGAAAGGTATTCCTCGAGATGGGGCATGGCAGCGTCCCCGGAGGGGGACCTGCCCACTTATCGGCCGCAGTCATGCGGCGGCAAAGTCGCACGTTGAGGTGACTTCAGTCTTCGTCGCCGTGGTGTGGTTTGAAGGCTTCCGACATCTGCTTCTGCGTGGCCGCGGGCACCTGCATGTAGGGCCCGGGGGACAAGCTGAACGAACCTTCGCCACTCGTGATGGCGGTGAGCACGCGCGCGTAGTCGCTCGCTTCCATGAGCGGCATCTCGGCCTTGAGCACCTGCAGATCGCCATGTTGATCCATGCCGATGATGCGCCCGCGCCGCGTGGTGAGGTCTCCACTCACATCCCCCATGAAACGTCCGGGGATCACGATCTCGAGCATGGCATGTGGTTCGAGAAGGGCGGGCCGGGCTTTCGTCACGGCGTCCGTGAAGGCCCGCCCACCCGCCAGCTTGAAGGCCGCCTCGGAAGAGTCCACATCGTGGTACTTGCCGTCACGGATGCTCACCTTGACGTCTGCCAACGGGTAACCGGCCAGCACTCCGTGCTCCATGCGTTCGCGCACGCCCTTCTCGATGGCTGGCTCGAAGTTCCTCGGTACGGAGCCGCCGAAGATGTCCCACGACCAGACGAGACCGCTGCCTGGCTCGGCCGGACTCACGGCCAGGAACACCTCCGCAAACTGGCCGCGCCCACCGGACTGCTTCTTGTGCCGGAAGTGCCCCTCAGCAGAGCCCATGACGCATTCCTTGTAGGGGATGTGCGGCTTGTGTGTTTCCACCTCCACGCCGAAGCGCTCTTTCATGCGCTTCAACATGAGATCGAGATGCAGATGACTGATGCCGTTCACCACCTGCTCATGCGTGGCCGTCTCGCGATGAGGGACGAAGGTCGGGCACTCTTCCGCGAGCTTGTGCAGTGCTTCCGAGATCTTGGCCTCGTCGCCGCGCGACTTCGGCACCACGGCCAGCGCGAACATGGGCACGGGACATTCGGCCCGCTTCACCACAAGATCGCTCGTGTGATGCCCGAGCATGTCGCCGCGGTGGAGGCCGTCGATCTTCGCGAGCACGATGAGTTCCCCCGGCCCCGCATCGGTGATCTCCGTGGTTCCGTGGCCGTGTGCGCGCAGGATGTGCGCGGCGCGCTCTTTCTTGTCCTTTCCGAACACCACGAATGCATCGCCGCTCTTGATGCAGCCTTGGATGATGCGCACATGGGCCAGCTTGCCCACGTGGCGGTCGATCTGCACGCGCCAGACGTAGCCGAGGAAGGGCGCCTCGGGGAGCGCGGCCATCGCTTCTGGCGGATGCTCCGGATGCCCGGCCGGGAACACGACCCGCTTCGCTTCTTCCGGACTCGGTCCGAGCTCCGTGATGAGATCGAGCACCGTGTCCACACCACGGTCCTTCTCGGCGGTTGTGAAGATCACCGGGATGACACGCCCGACGCCTACAGCCGTGCGCGCGGCAGCGGCCACTTCGGCATCGGAGAGTTCGGCGCCCTCGAGATAGCGCCCCGTGAGAGCGTCATCGACTTCCACCACAGCCTCGGTGAAGGCCTGCTTCCACTCACCGAATTCCGCGGGTGCACGCCACGGGATGCAGCGTTCACCGAACGCCTTGCGCAGGCTCTCCAGCACACCTTGCAGTGCGCCGGTCGCTGTGTCGCACTTCGTCACCACGATCGCCCGCGCCTTGCCGGCATCGAACGCCATCTGGAACACCTTGCGGGTGTTCACCATCACGCCGGAATGAGCGTTGACGCAAACGAGCACGAAATCCGCGACATCGATTCCGAGTGCTGCATCGCCGACAAAGTCGGGATAACCGGGAGTGTCCACAAGCTCGACGGACTTGCCGGCCCACTTCAGACTCGCGACCGCCAACGAGATCGAATGCTGGCGCTCCTTCTCGTCGTGTTCGTAATCGAGGAACGTCGTCTTCTCCTTGATGGTTCCGAGCCGCGTGATGGCACCGGCCTTCATCAACATGTGCTCCGCGAGCGTGGTCTTGCCCGCGTCACCGTGGCCCACCAATGCGACGTTCCTGAGGTCACTCACAGCCGGGTGCGACATATGAATCTCCTTGGCTCGATGTGCCGAGAGAGACTACGCTCACGGGCCGGGGTCCGTCAAAGCCGCTCTGCGCAAGAAAGCACGTGGCGCATTGCAGAAAAAATGGCCACGGGCGCGGAACCAGTCGGCCCCGCGCCTGATAGCGTGAAGATCCGCAGTGCTCAGCGTCCGATGAGGATTTCAACGCGGCGGTTGCGCGCGCGAGCCTCCTCGGTCTTCGCCTTGGAGAGCGGCTTGGTCTCGCCGAGTCCGGTGCAGGTCACTTGATCCGCGCCGAGACCAGCGGCCTTGACGAGACAGGCCTTCACCGACTCTGCGCGCGCAAGACTCAGCGCTTCGTTGGTTTTCCACTTGGCTGCTGACTTCTTGATGGGCGTGTCGTCCGTATGCCCTTCAATGGCGATGCGGCAGTCCTTGTCACTGGCGAGAGCTTTCGCCACGCGCGCGAGGATCTTCTGGCCGGCGGGCGTGACTTCAGCACTGCCCGACGCGAACATGTCCTTCGAATTCATGCGCAGCAACGTGCCCTCGTCACCCTTGGCGACGACTTCAACATCCTTGTCCTTGAACTCGAACTTGCGCGCCTTCGGCGCCGGCTTGGCAGGAGCGACCTCGACGGGCGCTGCCACCTTTGCTGCAGCGGTCACGGCCTGAAGGTCCTCCATCTCCGCGCGCTGGGCATCCACCTGCTTCTGCATCACGAGATGCGTGGCGGCTGAATCCCGCAGCTGGCGCTTGAGCGCATCGTTTTCTGCGCTGCGCTCGGTGATGATCCGGTCCTTCTCCTGGAGCAGCTCCTCCTTGTTTGAACAACCGGCAAGCAGAGCAAGACCCGCCAGCGTTCCCGCGAAAAACTTCACGCACTTCATAGGAGACCTCCCCGACGGGTGTGCACGTCAGTGCGCACGCGCCATTCCCAGCCACAGCTCGAGGAGCTGCGGCCCCGCAAACATCACCACCAACATTCCAGCGGCAAGAAAAGGGCCGAATGGAATCTGGCGGCCTTGTCCGAGACACATGCCAATCACGCCGACGATTGCCCCGACGAAGGATGCAACCACCAACGCGAGAAAGACCCACATACCGAGCATGGCTCCCATGGCGCCGATCATCTTCACATCGCCGAAGCCCATGGCCTCGCGACGGAATGCTCTGGCGCCGAGCCACCCGATCAACCACAACACGCCCGCACCAGCAGCCATGCCCACGAGACCGTCCGCGAGTGCAAGCACGCGAGGACCGGCATCCAAGTCCAGCAGCGCGCGCACAAAGCTGCGCCCGTGCTGAAAATCCGGTGCCGCGAATGCCAGCGCCGGCCCGAGCACCATGCCCCCGATGGTCAGTTCATCAGGCAGGATGCGGTGATCGATATCGATGAGCGCGAGCGCGAGGAGCACCGAGAAGACAAGAGCCTGCACGCTCCACGCAATCCACTCTGTTTCTGAGGCTGCCAAGACAGCATCGTCTCTCCCACTCCAGAACCACATCAGCGCGCTGAGAGTGAACCACGTCGCAACAAGAGCCTCAACCAGAATGTAGCGCGGCGAGATCCGCGCTTTGCAGTGGCGGCAGCGGCCCTTGAGGAGGATCCAACTGACCAAGGGGATGTTGTCGTACCAAACGATCAGCGAGGCGCAGGAAGTGCAACGCGAGCGCGGACGCGCGATGGACATGCACTCGCGCGGCAGCCTGTAGACCACCACGTTCAGGAACGAACCGATGCACGCTCCCGAGAGACCGAGAAACGTGAGGATCACACCCTCAGCGCACGCGATCACGTCAGCTCCCCCAACGAGCGACCGTGAACCCCACGGCGACTTCAGCGCCTGAAGCCACCGCTCCGGAATGTCATCCGCCCGCCAGCGGACTCATCCCATGCAAGCAGCGCGAGCTTAGGGAATGCCGTGGTTTTCTGCAAGCCGGCGCCCGGCAAACGGGTACGCACCAATGCAAACCGGCGCCTCCCCCGTCGGGAAAGACGCCGGTCACAGCAAAGAGCAAGAGCTCAGTTCGAGATGGCCATCACGAAGTTGCTGTAGCGTTGGCGCCCATTGTTCGCCGCGTTGTTGCGGAAGCTCGCAAGAAAGCGGAAGAAGCGACGGCCCGTGAGCTGGGGCGCCAGAGGTTGCGCCGTATTGCGGAGAACCAACTGGTTCGTGGTTCCGGTTGCCGGGCTGCCGGTGAAGTAGGTCAGCATGCCCGTCGTCGGCCCGACCGGGTTGTTCGGACTCGCGATCGCGCTGGCACCTTCAAGCTGCCACACGGCGTTCGTCCCCGCAGGCTGGGATGCCGGGGATGGCGCGATGGAGAAGCTCTCGTAGATGGGCAAACCCACCGCGATGTTGGTGTCATAGAACGTCGAGCGCGCAGCCGCCGCGACGGGCACGAAGGTGAAGCGCATGTCGTAGATATCGCAGCCCGCCGCAGCGCTGACGTTGACGCCGCTGAAGCAGTTGGGCGTCATTGCCTTGGGTGGACCTGCGATGCGTCGGGCCGGGGTATTGGCGGACGAACGATAGCGGTTGAGGTTGAGGACGGTCAGCGTATTCGGGTCGAGGTTCTGCTCGAAGACGAGGGCGCCGACGCCGACGCCTGAGCCGGTGTAATCAAAGGGCTGGGTGAATGCCGGGAACGGGTAGTAGGAAGTGAACCCCGGACCGCAGTTGAACGGCGCCGGATTGGTCACGCGAATCCCGCCCATGCTGCCCGCGGGCGGCGTGGCCGTGGACATGGGGCAATTCCCGTTGTTGTTGGGAGGATTCAGATTGAGCGGATCGGGAATCTGCGCCGTGGTCAGGTTGTAATTGAACGAGTAGAGCGCCGAGAGGCCGTTCTGACCGATCGGACAGTTGGCCGGGGCCTGAAGATTGGTCATCCCCGCCCAAGCGACGTAGCCCGGATAGAGAGCAATGTTGATGAAATTCTGCACGGGGCCGTACTCGACGAGCTCGAGCGAGTTTCTCGTGCCACCCAGATCAATCGCCTCATAGAGGTGCATGATGTGAGAGCCGCCCTGCGGATTCACTGCGGCGCCCAGATTGGCCGTTGGCGTGTCGAAGGGAGCCACGAGCCCTGGTGGGTTTGTCGTGCCGCCCACAGTGCCCACGAACTGCACGCCCGGAGTGAGCACGCGCTGGATGCGTGTCCCGAGATTGCCGGGGTTGCCCTGGTAGGTAGCGAGGGGTGAACCCGAGATCTGGCAACCACCCAGGAAACCCGCGTCAAAGGCTGCGTTCCACGCCGCTGCATTGAACTGCGCCACGTAGGTGGCGTCGCGTCCAGTGAGGCTGGCGAAGTCCTCCACCACCGAGGTCGAAGCCACACAGGGGGGACAGGCCGCACTGGTGAGGTTCACCGTGAGAATGCCGTTGGTCACGGTTCCGCCGGCCACATTGCTCGAGGGGAAGTTCAACGCGAGCTGCTGGGGAGGGCTGCCTTGCGGACGCCCGAGAATCGGGGTGATGCCCTGCGCATTGACCCCCACGAGCTTCACTTGAATGCTGTAGCCAAGCGGGCCGTACGACGGAGATGGCGTGAAGGTGGCAATGTTCGGAGTGGCAGCCTGAACCACCACGTTCCCAGGAACGATGGAGTTGTTGAGGGTCACGTTGCGCACGGTGAAGTTCACGAGTTGGTCAAGGCTGTTCCCGTCGATGGCCTTGGTGAAGGTCACCACGATGGTGTCCGTGCCGGTCATGGGATTCTGAAGACTGCCGGAGGTCACGCTCACGACGCTCGGCGGAATGGGGTCGGGCCCCGTGCCGGCACCCACGTCGAAAATCTGCGCGATGGCCGGCTGCGTCGAGCACACCGGGGCCGGGAGCGGAAGGAGAAGCGGGCTCACTCCGCGCGTCAGCGCCGGGACGTTGCCAATCCAGAGGTTGCTGTTGGGCGGGATGTAGTAGGTGTACTGCGTCGCGGCCTGGAAGCCCGAATTGAATGGAGCTCCCATGGGATTCGGAGTCGTGACGCGGGGATCGACCACGAGGGTGTTCGGCTTCGTGGTGTGCCGCCCGACGATGTAACTCCCGAGCATCGGAGCATTCAGAGAGTTGGCTCGCACCTGAATGGACAGCTGCGCCAACGCCTGATTGGCGAAAGGATAGTACGGAACGCCACCACTGGTCACCGTGGGCGACACGCCGAGGAGTTGCAACGCCTGACCGCCAACCTGGAAGTACCCGCCGAAGCGCGTGATGTCGATGGGCCCGTCGAAGGTGAATTCGAGGGTCTCATCAATGAAGACCTGGGGCAGCGGCGAAGCCTGGTTCGGGTTGCAGGGAACCACTTCGTTGCCACTGAACGACGTCGCGACGAGGATGCCGGATGCGTTGGAGCCTGTGCCGCCCGCTCCGCCTCCGCCACCACAACCGCCCATCGTGATCGCCACAAGCAGGGCGACAGACACAAACAGAATTGCTCCGGACACTTTCAGCCGCTGCATGCGCAAGCTCTCCTTTGATTCCAACCCATTCCACCCCGTTGGCAGCCGGGTGGCCTCGCGCACGTGGCGCGGGGCCGATCATATGAACAGATCACCCGACCCGTCAAACGACGAGGCAGAGGTCTTGTGAGCTCCTTCCGCAAGCCCCGTGCCGTCCCGGAAAGCCCAGTTTCACAGGTCCAAGAATCCGCGCAGCAAGGACTTCTGCATGCGTGCGAAGACGCACACGTCAAATCGCACGGCGAAGGGGGCACCCGCGACGCACCTCATGCACCCGAGGCCGCCTCTTCGCAGTAATCACAGCGAGCGGTGCCGCTGGCGCCCTTGACGAGACGTGCCCACTCCGGCGCTTCTTTGGCAGTGATACAGCTCGGATTTGCGCAGCGCCCTTCCACCCATGCGCCATCGCTCGACTGCCTCTCAGGGCCCTTGGGCAGGTCTACCAGCCCACAGCACCACAAGAGCAGCGCCATGCGAATGGGCACTCCGAGCGCCGCTTGACGGAAGTAAGCCGCGCGTGGGTCCGCATCCAGCTCTCTCGCGATTTCGGAGACCCTCGGCAGGGGGTGAAGCACAATGCTCTCGTTGAAAGTGGGCGACGAGAGGAAGCGATGGTCGAGGATCGGCAGTGTGCCGCCGCCTGAGCCTCCGGCCAGGCGTTCCTTCTGAAGCCGTGTCACATAGATGGCGCTCACGCGACGGCCGGCCAGATCCAATGTTGCGGGCCCTGCCCCTGCGGCGGGCAGCATCGCGCGCGGCGCAATGAGTGTCGCGCAGACGCCTCGGCGCTTGAAAATCGCCTCCATGTCGTCGATGACCACTTCGCGCACGCCGTAGCCGGGCCGCTCGGCAAGATCACTCATGACGAAGGGCGGGAGCGTGAGGTCCCCGTCAGGAATCGCGAGCACGGTGGCGCCGAAGCGCACGAGGGCCCGCGAGAGCGAATGGACCGTGCGACCGAAACGAAGATCGCCGTAGAGCACGACGGTCTGTCCGGCGATGGGACCACGCTCACAACGCAGGGTGTAGAGATCGCACAGGGTCTGAGAGGGATGCTCGTGGCTGCCGTCACCGGCGTTGATGACCGGCCCCTTGGCGAGTCGGGCCGCGAGTCGCGCCGCGCCGGACAATGGATGGCGCAGCACGAGCACGTCCACATAGCTGTCGACGATGCGCACTGTGTCGGCCAGCGTCTCACCCTTGACGGTGGATGACGTGTCGGGGTCGCTGCTCGTCACAACGCGCCCGCCGAGGCGCTGCATGCTGGTCTCGAAACTGAGGCGCGTGCGCGTACTGGGTTCGAGAAAGAGGCTCCCCATGACGTGACCGGGAAGATCCGCAGTATGACCGCGCAAGTTGCCGCGGATGCGGTCCGCGAGATCCATGAGCTCGACAAGCGCAGCGTCGCCGAGATCGTCAATGGTGATGAAGTCGCGTTTCATGGCCCCAGCTCTCTTGCCAACGACCGGATGCGCTCCGGCTCGGGGGGCTCCCGAGTGAGCGCGTCCGCAAGCCCGGCAAGCAATCGTTGCTGCCGGAGGGTGAAAGCGCAAGGCGGCAACCGATCCGCAGCCTGCCACGCGGCAAAGGGCGAGTGCTGGATCAGTGCACGCTCGAGCAGAGGGAGCCCCTCTCCCCGCATCGCCGCAAGCGGCAGCCCCCGTGCGGCACCGAGATCGCTCTTGGAGGCCAAGAGCAGCACGCGCTCGTCACCCTGCAGTTCCGAGAGCACCATGTCGGCGCGAGCGTCTGGTGCATCGAGCACGAGCAGGATGTCGGCACTCTTCCACGCAGCACGTGTCATCCCCACAGCGAGCGCTTCAACCGGATCCCCGGCTGGCCGGAGCCCGGCGGCATCGCGCAGGAGAAACGGCCACCCTCCCACTGCGATCTGCGCATCGAGGACATCGCGTGTGGTTCCTGCCTCGTCAGAAACGATGGCTGCGTCTCTCCCGGCGAGTGCATTGAACAGGGTGGATTTTCCTGCATTGGGCGCGCCGCAAAGCAACACGACACAGCCCTTGGAGAGGGCCAGACCGAGCGGCAGGCGACCGGCGGCTGCGCGGAGTCCCGCCGCCCATTCCAGCCGCTCTGGCGGCGCTCCAGCCGCGAGAGCACGAAGTTGTTCACGCAACAGGTGCAGCGCCGGCCCGCAGGCCAGTTCGAGCGTGCGCTGGGCGAATGCGCTGCGTGCGAGTGCCAGGCATTCCTCCTCGATGCTCGCGGCCACGGCCATCCGCTCGATGCCCATGACTCCGAGCAGGAGTTCAAACGCCCGGCCTACTGCCGGGGAACCATGCAAGGAAACCTCGATCCGCCCCGCGTGATCCGGGCCGGCCAGCATCACTTCATCGAGCACGGCTCCGTCCGCCAGGATGTGGCCGAAGCGGAGCATTCCCGTTTCCGCCCTCCCCGCGCGAAAGAACTGCGGCAGCAGATCCGCGGCGCCGGACAACTCGTACACCTGCAAAGCGGAGTGCCCACGCCCTGACAGGCGGCGCCAGGCCGGGCCTTCAGACTTCATGAGCGAACTCGAGCCCGCGCAAGACGAGCAGCGGGTCCACGCGCGCAGCATTTCCAATCAGCTCGGCGACAGCTTCCGCGTCACCCCCCGTGATCCAAAGGGACGCTCCAGGCAGAGCTGTGCGAGCGCGCCGCAACGCCTCGTGCACAAGGCCCGCAAAGGCGCTGTCCAATCCGAGGCCAACGCAGGACGCGGATGTGCGCGCCGGAAAGTCAGCGCCTGCTTCCCCGCGCGGCAAGGCCGGAGCGGCGGACGCAAGTCCCGCAGCCAAGGCCCGCCTGCCGGGAGCAATCAGTCCTCCCCGAAAGATGCCGGATTCATCCACTGCATCGAGGGTGAGGGCCGTGCCTGCGCTCAACACGAGCACCGGCCCCGAGCTCATCCGTTGCGCAGCCTCGGCAGCAGCCACGCGGTCCATGCCCAACGTTGCGAGCGAGTCGTAGGCGAGCGTGAGACCACACTTCAGGGACTGGCCGAGCACGAAGCGTCGCGCACAACCGGCTGCGGCGGCCGCAGCGAAAATCAGATCCTCCTCCCGGCACACCACCGAGACGACACGCAACTCATCGAATCCGCGCGGGATACGCGGCGTCGCTCCTGTGTCCCAGCTGTCCTGCAGCACCGGACCTTGCGGCGCAGACACCGCGAGCTTGGTACGGGTGTTCCCGACATCGACAAGGAGCCGGCCCGCCATGGTGCTTCAGCGTCGGGGCACCACGACCGTGCGGGTCATGGTCACACCCTTCCTGCGAATCCGGACTTCGAAGCGCGTGGTCTGAGGATTGCTCTTGGCGTAGGCGATCACCTCAGCCTTGGTGGACATGCGCACGCCGTTGATGGATTCGAGCACGTCCCCTTCTTCCGCACCACCGCGACGCAGCACGTTGTCCGCAGGGATCGCATCGAGGCGCACCGCAGCCTTGCCGTCCTCGAGGGTCTCGCTCGAAAAGCGCACCCCCTCCAACGTGGTATCGCCCTTGTCGGCAAGAGCGCGCGCCCCCATCTCCGTGATCGTGATGGTCGTCGGCTTCGCGACGTTCCATTCGATCCAAGTGGTCGTATTGGCATCGATGGGTCCGACGATCTTGGGCGCCACGGCCGTGCCCGAGCCAGCCACCACGGGAGCCGGGTCTGGTTCGAGTGCGATCTCTCGACCATCGGAAATGAAGACCACGCGCCCTGGCTCGATCTGCTTCACGACCGCACCACCGGCCCACTCCACCACATGCCCTTCGAGGTAGGGCAGCAACGGATCCGGTTGCGGGCCGACGGCCGCGCCCTTCCGTCCAAAGAAGGCGAGACTCCGGCCGCCTTCAGGCGAGTACTGGATCACAAGGACCTTCAGCACCGTTTCAACCGGAGCCTTCGGCAGCGCCACAGGCTTCGAATTGTCCTCCTTCGGTGCTGGTGGCTTCACCGGCCACAGCACCCCATCCTTGATGTTGGTGCCGTACTCCGTTCGCCGGCGTCCCAGCGCGGCATCGGGGCGAATCTTCTTCAACTGCTCCACCATGCCGTTGCGGTAGCTCGTCAGCTCGTCGCTACGGCTGCCCTTCTCCTGCACCACGGTGAAGACCGTTGCGCCGATGCCGAGAACAAGCGCCACATCGGCGCAGACAATGAACTTGTGCAATGTGGAGAGTTTCATGGCCTTGCTCGTGGAATCCTAGTGCCGGGATGGGTCGGGATCAACGGCGCGCCGACGAGACTGGGCCGCGGCGCTTCCTGTTCAGGGACGGGCAGGCTGAAGGCGGCGTTCTGTGCCGCGGGAAACGCCACGCAAGGCGAGACGCAGATCGTCCGGATTGTCCGAGCCCGCGATCGCCGCCGCTTCGTCCACGAGCCCTTCATCCACAAGGCTCTTGAGGGCCATGTTGAAGGTCTGCGTTCCGTACTGAGCAGCCCCGTCCACCAGGGCATGGTCGAGGTCCCGCGTTTTTCCTTGTCGCAGCAGTTCCCGCACGCGTGGTGTCGAGAGCAGGATTTCAAGGACTGGTACGCGCCGACCTGTCTCTTTCGAGAGCACGAGACGCTGACTCAACACACCCTCGAGCACAAGTGAAAGCTGCAAGCGCACGAGGTCGTGCTGATGCGGCGGAAAGAAGGTCATGATGCGCTCGACGGTCTGGATCGCATTGACCGTGTGCAACGTGCTCAAGACGAGATGCCCGGTCTCTGCCGCGGCCAGCGCGGCCTCCATGCTTGCGGCATCGCGAATCTCGCCCAGCATGATCACGTCCGGAGCCTCGCGCAGCGCGGCCCGCAGGCCGCCCTGCCAGTCCTTCATGTCCACGCCCACTTCACGTTGATGGACCACGGAAGGCCCGTCACGAAAACGAAACTCCACCGGATCTTCGAGCGTGACAGCATGCACCGCACGAGTCGACGTGATGGCCTCCATCAAGGATGCGAGCGTGGTCGACTTGCCCGAGCCGGTCACGCCCGTGATGAGGACGAGGCCACGCTGCAGTTGCGACAGCGCCGTGCACTGCCGCTCCGGCAGATGCAGGGTGCGGAATGAGGGCACATGCGCCTTCACCTGACGCAGCACCATGCCCACGCCGCGACTGTGCCGGAAGGCGTTGACGCGGAGCCGTCCGGCGTCGCCGCGTTCCACGGCAAAATCGCAGTCGCCGGTAGTGCGCAGTCTCGTGAACGCATCCTTCGAGGTCAGGCTCTCGATGAGCGCAAGGAGTTCCTCCTCCGTGGGTGGCATGAGCTCGAGAAGCTGCACTTTGCCGTCCACCTTGAGGGCCGGGCGCAAGCCGGACTTCAGGATGATGTCGGCGGCATCCGCAGCGGCCGCGGCTGAGAGAACTGCTTCAAATGCAAAGGACATGGGATGCGCTGCGGCATCTATCGACCGGGGCCACGCGCCGGAAAACCGGCGTCTTCAAGCGTCAATCGAGGGATGGAGCACGCGCCAGCAGGCTTCGAGCAACTCGCCAAGTCCCTCGCCTGTCAGCGCAGAGACCACGTGGCCGTGCACGCCCAGCGCCGCGTCCAGATCGGCCGCGAGTGCCAGAGCATCCGGAACCTGGTCCCGCTTGGTGTAGACCGTCAGGCGCGTGCGTTCGATGAGCCCGTGTCCAAACTGGGCCAACTCCGCAAGAATGGTTCGCGCGCCGGCGGCCGCCATCTCAACATCACCGTCGAGAGGCAATTCGACGAGATGCAACAAGACGCGCGTGCGTTCGATGTGCCGCAGGAACCGGTCACCCAGCCCCGCGCCCGCGCTCGCCCCTTCGATGAGTCCCGGAATGTCCATCATCACGAAGCGGCGGAAGCCCGGCAGATCCACGATGCCCGGATGAGGATGCAGCGTGGTGAACGGGTAATCCGCAATCTTCGGGGTTGCTGCTGACACGCGCGAGATGAGCGTTGACTTGCCCGCGTTCGGCAAGCCCACCAAACCCACATCCGCGATCAACTTGAGCTCGAGGCGCAGCGTCTTTTTTTCGCCGCGACGCCCCTTCTCCGCTTCCTTGGGCGTCTGATTGGTGGACGACTTGAAGGCCGTGTTGCCACGGCCCCCGCGGCCCCCGCGGGCCACCACCACGCGCGCACCGGCTGTTTCGAGATCCACAAGGACCGCACCTGATTCCTCGTCCGTGATGATCGTTCCCACAGGAACGGGAATCAGGAGGTCTTCGCCGTCCTTGCCGAAGCAATTGGCACCCATGCCGCCGACGCCGTTTTGCGCTCGAAAATGCGGGGAGCGCACAAGGTCCAAGAGCGTGCTCTCTGAAGCATCGGCGCAGAGGATCACAGCGCCGCCGTGGCCACCATTGCCGCCGGCCGGGCCGCCCTTCGGCTCGTAGATTTCGCGTCGAAACGCAACGGATCCGTCGCCGCCGTTGCCAGCCTGCACGAAGATGCGTGCCTCGTCACGGAACATGAGCGGTCATTCCTCGGGCGCAGGGAGCAAAACGCAAGCGGGCCGGTGGACATCCGCCGAGCGGATCCTTCCGGCCCGAAAGCAGCCTCAGTTGTTCGGAACGACGGAGATGCGGTTCCTGGTACCGAAGCTCACCTTGCCGTCCTTGAGGGCGTAGATCGTGAAGTCGCGCCCCATGCCGACGTTGCGGCCGGGATGAAACACCGTGCCGCACTGGCGCACGATGATGTTGCCGGCGACAACGGCTTCGCCGCCGTACTTCTTGACACCGCGATACTGCGGATTGCTGTCGCGGCCGTTCCTGCTGGAACCCTGTCCTTTTTTGTGGGCCATGGCGTTCCTTTCAGCCGGCGATGCCGGTGATCTCGATTTCCGTGTACTTCTGGCGGTGCCCCGTGCGCTTCCTGCTGTGCTTGCGCACACGATAGAAAGCCGGGTACAGCTTGACGCCGCCCACCTTGGGTGTCACCACCTTCGCCTCGACCTTGGCGCCGGCAACGAACGGCGTACCGATGCGTGCCGAGCCCTCGCCGCCCAGAAGGCAGACGTTCTCGAAAGAGAGTGTGGTTCCGGGCTCCACGTCGCGCAGATGGATGCGCAGGCGCTGGCCCTTCTCGACGCGGTACTGATGGCCGCCGTCTTTGATGATCGCGTACATGACTGTCCTCGATGCCCCAACCGGGATTCCGTGGGGCGGAGAAGCTAGCAGCCCCCCGCCGCGGGTTCAAAGCGCTATTTGAGCCTCTGGATCTCGTAGTCCTCGGTCCCGAGGTCGTGATCGCCGGCAATGAGAATGGGCTTGCCGTACAGGTCTTCAAGCTTCTTGATCTTCTCGGACTTGTTCCGCCGCAGAAAATCGGCCACGCGCACATTGACGCGAACGCGCACACGCTTGGCCCGGTTGCGGAAGACGATGTCCGTGACCTCGCGCAGGATCTTCAGCCCGATGGAATCGACCGTGCGCACGAAGCCGCTGCCGCGGCAATGGGCACAAGGCAGCGCGTTGCTGCGGTGCAGGCTCGGGCGCACTCGTTGGCGCGTCATCTCCACCATGCCGAACGGACTGATGCGCGCAATCTTCATGCGCTCCTTGTGATCCTTCAGGCGGTCGCGGAGCGAGCGCTCCACCTCTCGCTTGTGACTCTCATCCTGCATGTCGATGAAGTCATTGATGATCACGCCGCCGAGATCGCGGAGCCGGAGCTGTCTCGCGATCTCCTCCACCGCTTCCATATTGGTGCGGAAGGCCGTGTCTTCGAGTTCGCCTTCCTCGCGGTTCTTGCCCGAATTCACATCAATGGCAACCAGTGCTTCGGTCTGATCGATGACGATGGAACCGCCACTCTTGAGCGTGAGCTTGCGTGCGAAGACCTTTTCGATCTTGTCCTCGAGCCCCATGGCGTGGAACAGCGGACGACCATCGGCATAGAGCCGCACCCGCTCCTCCTGCTCCGCCATGACAGCGCGCAGGAAATCGCGCGCCTTCTTGAAAACTGGCTCGCTGTCGACAACGACTTCCTTCACATCTGGAGTGAAGACATCGCGGATGGTGCGCACCACGAGATCGCTGTCCTGATAGACGAGCGTGGGCGCACGCTCGTTGCGGACGCGCTTGATGATGGTGTTCCAGAGTTTCAGCAGGTACTGGAGGTCCTTCTCGATCTCGATCTGCGATCTGCCATAGCCGGCCGTCCGGATGATGGTGCCCATGCCGTCCGGCGGGTCGATCTCCTCGAGGATCTTCTTCAGGCGCGCACGCTCCACGGGGTCTTCGAGTTTCTTCGAGACACCCGAACGCGTGAGACTCGGCATGAGCACGAGGTAGCGACCGGGAATGCTGAGCCAGGTTGTCAGCGTCGGCCCTTTCTTCCCGATGCCATCCTTGGTGATCTGCACCAACAGTTCCTGCCCCTTGGTCACGTACTCCTGGATGTTCCGCTTCTCTCCGCGCCGGATGCGATCCATGGGCACGTCCGGATTGTTCTGCCGGTACATGGGCAGAATGTCGCTGGCGTGGAGAAACCCGTTTCTGTCGCCGCCGAAGTCCACGAAGGCAGCACCGATGCTCGGCTCGATGTTCGTGACCACACCCTTGTAGATGTTGCCGAGAACGGTGCTCGCGGAAGCCCGCTCGATGTAGATCTCTTCGAGCACGTCATCGCACACGATGGCGATGCGGACCTCTTCCTGGTCATCCGCGTTGATGTAGATGCTGCGTTCCATCCTGCCTCCCCCTCGGGAAGGGTGATGGCGGACCATCACCGCCAGTGGAGGGAATCGAGCCGGAACCCGGGAGGAACGGTCAGCGGAGAGTCGATGGCAGCGTGCCGACGGAGGCTCGTTCAGAGCCCCGCTTGCGGATGTGTCGGGCGGTCGCCATGGGAACTGTTCCTTGCAGACATCCGCGCGCGGCGTTCACCGCACGCGTCGTTTCCTCGAGTCCCGGTCCCGGATTCCGCAGTGCACTCGCGGGTTCTCCACCCGGCACACGCGGCCCTCGACCAGCACGTTGTTCAATCGCCCCGCACGGCCCTACGGGGATGAACCCCAAGGCCCCGCGTCGCCGGGCCGGCAACGCGGCAAGAGGAGCCCCAAGCTCCTCTCACGAGCGTGCCTCTTGTACCCCTGCGGCCGCGTGGCGGCAAGCGCACTAGCGCCCGACGGGCTCGGTCTTGGCCTCGGATTCCGGGGCGGATGGACCTTCCGGCGCACCAAGAGCGCGCTCCATTTCCCGCTGAATGGCCTCCTCGCGCTTCCTCTGCTCCGCGTCGAGGAACTGCGCCGTGTCCGAGCGATCCCGGAGAATGCGCGGCGTGATGAAGATGAGCAGACTTTCTTTCACCTTGCTCTTCTTCGTGGACTTGAAGAGCTCTCCCAGCAACGGGATGTCGCCAAGCAGCGGCACCTTGCGGACCTGGTCCGATTCGTTCTCCGAGATGAGCCCGCCGATCACGGCAGTCACGCCGGATTCAAGCAACAGCGTTGTGACCAGTGTGCTCGACGCCACCTGAGGCAGCGCGATGCTCACCTGATCCGCGCCAGTGCCGCTCGTGAAGACCTGGAAGCCGGGAAGTTCCGTGGAGTTGCCCACGAGCTGTTCGGCTTCGGGGATCACGGTCATCATGACCTTGTCCGTGCCGGGAATCACATGCGGCACGAGATAGAGCTGGAAGCCGGTCTGCACGGGAGAGTTCGTGGCCTCCTTGATGGAGTACTTGAGTCCTCCGCTCTGGCTCGACTCGGCTACGGTCTCCGCGAACCTCACCGTGCGGCCGACGAAGATCGTGGCCTCCTGATTGTCGAGTGCGAGCAGCTTCGGCGCCTGCACGATGCGCGACCCCTGATCCTCCTTGAGCAGGTTCAGCGTGAGCGCCATCTGCGTGAAGTCGAGCGTGCCATATTGCGTGGCGGCCGCTGGAGGTGTGCTGCCGGGCAGATTGCCGTTCCCGAGGAAGAATGGCAGACGGGTGGGAAGTGAACCGCCGCTGACGCTGGCCGACAGCCCGTTCGATCCGATATCGATGCCGTAACTGAACGCGTCCAGATTCGTCGTCGTGATGAACTTCACGTCGATGTAGACCTGCGCGGGCTCCACATCCATGCGCGCGAGCATCCGCTCCACCTCGTCCACCACTGGCGGGATGTCCTTCACAACGACCACGTTGTTGCTGGAGAAGTACTCGATCTTTCCGGCCGCAGTGAGCGCACTGCGCAGCGCACGCAGAAGGTCGAAGTTCTCTGCCGGAGACCCCGAGGGCGCCGCCTTGGATGCCTTCTCGGCGTACTCACTCTTGATTTGTGGAGCGTAGGGCGGCGGCGGACGGAGGTAGCGCACCGGCATCACGCGAGTGACGAGCTGCGCTTCAAGGGCGCTCGGTCGCACAACGCGGAGAATGCCGTGAGCTTCATCCACCACCACGAAGCCGAGCGAGCGGGCCACCGTGTCGAGAGCCGTGCGCCAGGGAACGTCCTTCAGGCGCAGCCAGACACTGCCTTCAACGTCCGGTGCGGAGACGATGCTCGTGCCGGAGACACGCGCGATGCTGTCGATGACAGACTTGATCTCGGCACCCGCAAACTCGAAGGTCACGCGCGGCGGACGTTCGACGAGCGTCACCGCTCCGCGTTGCGAAACGACACAACTGTTCTGTTCCGCGGCGAGGTCCAGCACCGTGCGCCAAGGAGCATCACTGAGCTTGAGAGTCACGGTGCCGTCAACTCCGGGAGCAATCAGGATGTTGGCTCCGGAGCGGTCGCGCAGTTCCTGCACGAAGGCTGCGAGAGGCTGGGCATTCGCATTCACACTGACGAGCGCGGCCTCCTGAGGCACCTGGGCCGCGAGTGGCAAGAGCACAGCGAGAACAAGAACGAGTCCGATGGGCTTGCGCAACATGTTCACTTTCCTCCGCTCACTGGCAGCTTGACTGCGGCCTCGAGCGGACGCTCGAAGATGAGACCGTCGAACTCCAATTCCACCGTGCCAGCGCGCACAGCGCGCACCAGCACTCCATCAACCGATTCGCCCGCGACGTAGCCACGGCCATTGATGATCACGAGCGAGCGCCGTGCATCATTCGCGGCCACAATGGCCCCGTTGATATCGATCTTCTTTGCGGCGAGCGCCGCGGCACGTTCTGCCTCGCGCCTGGCCTTGTCGGCGACAGCCTTGGCGGCTGAATCCTCCAACGGCACTGGGGCTGTGACAGCCACCTCAGTGGTCGCCACCGGCTGCGCTTTCACGGCTGGCTCCTCCGCAGATGCGACCGGTGCTGGGTCTCTGAACGGATCACGCCGTTTGCCGGAACCTTCGTAGACGTAGCGCTCGAAACTGGCGACCGTCGTCACGGGTTTGCGCTGAGCAACGAGTTGCTGCATGCGCTCCGCACCACCCGCGATTTCGACATCACCGTTCTCCGGGGTGCGCGGCGTGTAGACATAGGTCTCAAGGCTGAGATCCACGCTGTGGGGCTTGGCCGTCTTGTCGCCCTCGCCGGAACCGCTCTCGATCGAGAGGCTCGGAAAGCTGACAAAGCGTGCATAGCGGTTCTCGAAGCAATCGAGGAAATGCAGCAGACCATCCATGTCTGCCGCCAGCTTCAGGCGATAGGTCACGCGCGCGAAAGCCTCGCGGGCCGCCCCTTTCCTTGCCGTCCGTTGGCGCGCCATGGAGTCATCCAGTTCAGTGATCTGGACCTTGGACTCCGCCGCGAAACGCGTGAGCTGCTCGACGAAGTCGTTGATTTCCGCATCATCCGGGAGCATCTGCCCGATGGTTTCAAGCCGGTGCCGCTGCAGCAGCACCTCGTCTTCAAGCCCCTTCACCACCGCCAGCTCGCGGTCGGCCTTCGTGATGCGTGCGCTGAGACTCTCGCACTCCTCGTCGAGCGCTGTGCTCTCCCCGAAGGCATTCCACGCCTCGAAGGCCGCGTAGCCGCCACCCAGCATTCCCACGACGACCGCCAGCAGCCAGGGCCGTCGGACCGCTTTCATCAGTTCCTGTGCGCGCTGACTCACTTGGCACCGCCTTTCGCCACCGCGCCCGCAGGCGTGGGCACCTTCGCTGCCAATTGCAGTTCGATGGCGGCAGTCCATGCCGAACGACCATCCTGGAACTCCACGGCCTTTCCGGCGGGGTTCGTCAGCGCCTCGAAACCGTCGCGATAGAACGTCGAGTCCTTCAGACGCTCGTGGAAGTCGTTGAAACGCTGCAGTGCGTCGCCATCAGCGCCTGCAAGACAGAATCCTTGCAGTTTCACCTGCTGGCCACCAGGCTTCTTGCCGGGCGCGACACGCGCCTCAGGCGGCTTCACGGAGAGACTCGAGATCCACATGGCACTGCCGGCCACATCGGACGCGTGCGTCACCTGCCAGAATTCGTCCAGCTTCCGCGTCCACGGCACGCGCGAGGCTGCGATACCCGCAAGCGTCTTGCCATGCTCCTCGATGTCCGCGCGCTCTGCACGGAGCTTCGAGAGATAGGTCTGGCGTACTTCCCGCTGACGCACGGAGGCCTCAAGCCGCGTCTTTTCTGTGCGGCCTGCGGTCAGAGGACCGGTCTCGATCCACCACCAGGCGCCCCCTGCGGTGACAGCAAAGAGCACAGCCGCTGCGACAGCCGCCACACGCTTCGGGTTGAAGCGTTGCTGCGTGCGGCGGGACGACGGGAGCAGATCCGGCACACTCGTTCTGCAACTTGACAACCGCGCCAGACCCGCAGCCACGGCGAAGACCGCGCGCCGCTCCGGCGACAGTGCCGCAAGCTCGCCTTCCAGCGTCATGCCGCGGAATGGATCGAGCAACGAGACCTTCATGTGCAACGCACGTTCCAGCGTCTCGGCAAGACCCGGGACGCCAGCGCCGGCGCCGGCAAGCAAGACCTCATGAGGGCGCGTGCCATCCGCGGACTCGACAAGATGCAGCAACAGTTCCGCTTCGGAAACGAGTTCCTGGTTGGTTGCGGCGAGAGCTTCTTTCAGCTGCGCTTCATCCTCGCCCTGCATGCGCTTAAGTGCGCGTTCTGCATTGCATCCGAGGGCTGCGGCAGCCACGCGTGCGATATCCGCAAGCCCGGTCGCCGTCTCGCGTTCGGCCACGGGCCAGCCGGCGCGAACCGCCACAAGCTGCGTGCCCGCGTCCTCGATCGCGAGGATCATTGCGTCTGAGTTCTCACCTGCAGCCGCAGCGAGGGCCAGAGCACGCCCGTGCAACGACACTGGCGTGAAGCCCGCGTCGTCCAGTTCAGCGAGTGCCGCATCGATGACCGTGATGGGTGCCACCGCAACGAAGGGCACGCCTTTCGGGCCGCTGCCGAGGCTGGCGGACAGTTCGGCCGGCCCGTGCGGGAGGTCCTGCGCCGCCAACTGCCGCCCTTCAGCCAGTGCGTCCGCACCGGGAGCCACCGGCACCGGGCGCATCCAGACAGAGCCTGCAGGCAATGCCAGCGCTGCGCGCACATGCGCGTGTTGACTGGCCCGCGCCTGCTTCAAGGCCGCCACGACTCCTGCGGACTGTTCCGCCGGCCAGGCCGCCGCCGTGGTGACCATGATCCCCTGAGGCCCGGAACGAAACGCGACGCCGCGCACCAGGGTCGGGCACGTGTCGAGCGCCATCGTGATTTCTGCTCTGCGGAACATCTTTGTTGCAAGCCCGTTCCCCTTCCGGACGTACGGGGAGCGTGTGGCTGCTCATGCGGTTTTCGGTCCCCACGGGATGCGCCTTGAGCGGCGCTCTGACGCAGCTTCGGGACTCTCAGCCCCGGCGGGTCGGCCGACGGAAGCTCTCGTGATGGGCGCGCAGGATCCGTCCGGATGCTTCGGGGCCTGGCGCCTCCAGCATGGCACGCGCGAGAACGCGGCACGTTGCGTCATCGCAACGTCGCGCTTCGTCCACGACATCCCGGACGCGACTCGGCGCCATGCTGAGGCGTGTGAGGCCGAGCCCGAGCAGAACGGGGGTGTAGAGACCCATCCCCGCCATTTCTCCGCAGACCGTGATGGGTTTCGAGAGCCGGCGTGCCGTTTCCGCTGCCATGTGAAGGAGTTTCAACACGCCCGGATGGTGCGGAATGAAGAGGTCGGCCACGTCGCGGTTCGTGCGGTCGACCGCCAGTGTGTACTGGATCAAATCGTTGCTGCCGATGCTGATGAAATCCGCCGCTGCAAAGAGGCTTTCGCCGACGAGAGCCGTGACCGGCAGTTCGAGCATCGCTCCCGCGGGTACGTCCTCCCGGAATTTCACACCTTCGGCCCGGAGCCCCGTGGCAGCCTCGGCCAGACACGCGCGCGCACGCGCAAACTCCTCGGCATCGCTCACCATGGGAAAGAGAATGTGCGCGTTGCCATGCACACTTGCGCGCAGCAGCGCGCGCAGTTGTGTCGTGAAAATCTCTCCGTACGCGAAGGAGAGACGGAGTGAACGGAGCCCGAGGGCCGGATTCGGCTCGCGCAATGAGTGGATACGCGGGTCCCACTTGTCCGAGCCGAAGTCCATCGTGCGGATCACCACCGGCTTCGGCGACATCGCCTTCAGAATGCGCGTGTAATGGGCGGTCTGCTCCTCCTCGCCGGGCGTGTGATCACGTCCGAGGTAGAGGTACTCGGTACGGTGCAGCCCGACACCCGCGATACCCAGCGAATTGAGCGACTTGATGCTCTCATCGCTGTCGATGTTGACGAAGAGCTCGAAGGTCGTGCCATCTCGCGTGCGCGCCGCGCCCACATCGCGAAGTGCGCGGTCCTTCAGTCGGCGCAGACGCGCCTTGGCGTTGCGCACCATCGGTGTTGTCGGCCCCACCACGAGACGCTGGTGGAAACCGTCCACGATCACCGGCGTGCCGGCGGCCACGCGCCCGAGCCCCGAACCGAGACCGATCAATGCCGGAATGCCGAGATGGCGCGCGAGAATGGCTGTGTGCGAAGCAGGTCCACCGTGCGCGGTGGCGAATCCGATCACGCGCTGTCGGTCGAGCGTGGCGGTCTGCGTCGGCGTCAAATCATCCGCGATGATGACGCAGTTCTTCGGCAGTTTGCCCGTGAGGCTCGCAGCCTCAACGCCCTGCAATTTGTCGACCAACCGGCGCTGGATGTCGAGCAGATCCGGAATACGACTCGGCAGTGGCTCCGGCAAACCGCGCAGTTCCTCCATGAGGTCCCTGAAGCGGCGGACAACAGCACTGGCGGCCTCCCAGCGGCCCTCCGAAATCAGCGTGCGGATGGGCCGCAGGATGGAGACTTCATCCTGCAGGAACATGAGGTACGTGTTGATGATGCTTCCGGCATCGCCGCCGAGCGTCGCCTTGGTGCGTTCGCGCAACTCCTCGATGTCCGCGGCAACCTCGCGCACAGCCAGATCGAAGCGCTCGATCTCCTTCGGAACTCGAGCGCGCGCAACCTGCAGTTCGGGAGTATCGCGCTCCACGCTGCCGACGATGACAGCGACGCCCACGGCGATCCCGTCCGAGACCGTGATGCCGCCGATGTGCTCCATGCTCACTCGCCGAAACCGGCGTCCACGAGTTGCACCAGGGCCTGCACAGCCAGTGCTGCGCCCGATCCGCGGGCCTCGAACACAAGCTCAGTGCCGCGTGGCGAAGCCAGCATCATCACTTCCATGATGCTCTTGCAGTCCGCCTCGCGCGTACCCACACGCAAGGTGACAGAGACCGCCTTGAAGGGTTCAGAGTTCGCCGTCTTCACGATGAGCGCCGACGGACGCGCGTGCAGACCCTGCTCATTCTTGAGCACCACGGTCGCTGTGGCATCAGGCGGCGTCATGGGAATCGAGGCTCCATCTGGGCAAGGACGAGCGCCGCCAGGCGCTCGCTGTCGTGACGCACCATGCCACCCGGGAGCACCGTCGACAACGGGGCCCGGATCAGCGGAATGCCCGCAACAGTCTCCACCAGCGGAGGAACTTGCACTGGTTCCGCCCCTGCTGCCGCATAATTCTGCAGGACCTCGCCCTCGGCCTGCGTGCTGGAGCAGAGCACGGCATCGAGGCGCTCGAGGCCTGTCACCTGTCGCAACTGCGTCACATGACGGGCGAGATCAAAGCCATCCGTTTCGCCCGGCTGGGTCATGAGATTGGCCACGAGAAGGCGTCGCGCCGGCGAGGCTTCGATGGCCTCCACCATGCCCGGAACAAGCAGGTTGGGAGCGAGACTCGTGTAGAGGCTGCCCGGACCGATCACGATGAGTGCGGCCTCCGCCAGTCGCGCACGGATCTCGGCCGTGAGTGGCGGCGGCTCGGGGCGCAGCGCCATGGAAGTGATCGGCTTGCCGGCGTTCGCGATGGCCTGTTCGCCGGTTGATTTGCTTCCATCCGGATGCAGTGCTTCCAGCACCACGCGCGCTTCGGTGCTCGGCAGGACCTCTCCGGCACAGTCGAGAAAGATTGCCGTGCGCCTGAGTGCTTCGGTGAAATTCCCGCCGAGCTGTGTGAGCACTGTCAGGAACAGATTGCCGAAGGAGTGGCCGCGCAGGATCGAGTCCGTGAAGCGGTAGCTCATCAGTTCCTGCAGCAGAGGATCACCGCGTGAAAGTGCGACGAGACAGTTGCGCGCATCCCCCGGCGGTGGCATCTGGTAGTCCTTGCGCAGCCGCCCGGAAGATCCCCCATCGTCAGCCACGGTGACCACGGCCGTGATCTCGCGCGTGTGCGCCTTGAGGCCGCGCAGGCAGGCAGCGATACCGGTCCCCCCACCGAGCACGACGATGCGTCGGGAAGGAGCGTGCATGCGGTCTCAGCCCTCCTGGGCTGCTTCGACAAGGATTTCCGACACGGCCGCGGTGTCCGATGCAGTCGCGATGAAGCGCCTCCACGCGGAATTGCGCAGCGTGCTCGCAAGGAAGGAAAGCGCCTGGAGATACTTCGCGCGTTCACTTTCGGGGCCAGCCAGACAGAGCAACACACGGGTCGAGTCCCCGTCGAGGGCACCGAAGTCGACGCCTGCCGGATGCAAGGCCACCAGCAGGTGGATGCACTTGAAGGACGGATGAAACACGTGCGGCAGGGCCACACCGAATCCGAAAGCCGTGGTCCCGCGGTTCTCGCGTTCGAGATAGGCAGCCGAGATCTCGTCCGAAAGCGCTGCGTCCATCGCTCCCGCGCGTGCGAGAGCCGCCGCAACTTCACCGAACACCTGCTCCCGGGTGGTCCCGGCAAGCCTCTCGATCCCGTGCTGCGCCCCGACGATCGAGTCCAGATTCATCACCACGTCCCCGTTGTTCACGAACGTCTTGCGAAGGCGCATGCACCCAGCGGCATGCCTTCGGCCATGCGCAAGCTATGCACTGCAGTGCGTGCGCTCAAGCAGCCCGCGCATCACCCCCTGTGCGAACTGAGTTTGTCCTTCCACGCCCTGATCTGGGCGGCGAGACGGGCCTCGCAGGCATCGATGGCCGTGCGCAGCTCGGCCGCCTCGGCGTGGGCAACGAACTGATGGCCACGTGGCCCCTGCACGATGACTTCGACGCGCTCTCCATCAGGCGTGGCATCCACCACCACTTCCGCGTGTTCGAGACGCTCCGCCAGGTGTGCCACCTTGCCCAGCTTCTCGCGCAAGTACTGCTGCGATTCCGCGCTGAGGTGTTGGTGCCGACCGGTGATCTTGATCTCCATGCGTTGACTCGCTCCTCTCAGGACCTCAGGATTCTACTGCCGCGGCTCCGGGTAGTGAACGCTCATCAACATGAGGCCGTGTGGCGGCACCGTGAAACCTGCGTGCGTTCGTTTGGCCCCCTCGAGCAGCGCTGCCACGCTCTCCATCGGGCGCCGCCCCTGCCCGACTTCAATCAGCGTGCCCGTGACGATGCGCACCATGTTGTAGAGGAACCCCGTGCCGGTGAGATCCACGTGCACGAATTCGTTTTCGGCCGTCACGCGAGCCTCGAGAATCGTGCGCACACAGGATTTTTTCCGCGCCGCCTCCTTCGCGAACGCCGAAAAGTCGTGGCGGCCTTCGAGCAATCGGGCTGCGGCATCCATGCGCTGCACGTCGAGCGCCTGCGGAAAATGAAAACTCGTGAGCCGCGCGAGGGGTCTGCGTGCCGGGCCGCGGAGAATCGTGTAGCGGTAGTGCTTCGACTTCGCGGACTTCCGCGCATGAAAACCCTCGGCAGCCTCCTCGATGTCAAGCACGGCAACGTCGTCCGGCAGCACCGCGTTGAGGCCGAGACGGAGCTTGCGCGGCATGATCTTGCGGGAGATGGCGACGCTCACCACCTGCGCACGGGCATGCACACCGGCATCCGTACGGCCGGAGGCCTCGGTCAGCACGCGCTCGCGCGTGATGGTGAACAGCGCATCCTCGAGAACCGCCTGAATGGAAAGACCATTGTCCTGTCGTTCCCAACCAACGTAGCGCGTGCCGTCGTACTCGATGACCAGCTTGAGATTCTGCGCGACCTTTTCGTTCATGGTCCGGGCGTTGTGCGACCGAAGCGCGCGCCCACGGCACGAGAGCCCTTGAGCGCCCCGGCTGTCACGCCGGTGCCGGAGAAGTCGGCTTCCTCGAGGTCGCACTCTTCGAAACGTGTCGCCTCCGTGATGGCCGCAATGAAACGCGAGCGGGCCAGCAAGCAGCGCTCGAAGTGCGTGCGGGTGAGATCTGCGTCCGTGAAATCCGCATCGGCCAATCGACAACCGGAAAAGCGCGCGCCCGTGGCGATGGAGCCCTGGAATGCGCCCCGCTCCAACCCTGCGTTCTCGAAGATGCTGCCGCTGGTGTCCGCCGCCGAAAAATCTGCTCCGGACAATTCGGTCGCGAGCAGCACGCAGTTCAACAGACTGCTGCCATGAAAATCGGCCCCGGCGAGGATGGCGTCCGCGAGCGGCGTCTCCTCAAGCAGTGCAAAGGCGAATTTCACACCCGCCCCGCGCGCACCCACCAGACGCGTGCGCCGGAGGACGGCCAGTTCGAAAACGGTGCCCGTCAGCCGAGCGTCCTTGAGACTCGCATCCGTCAGCACAGAGCGCGTGAAGAGCGCACCTTCCAGGTTCATCCCGTCAAAATGACAACCGGCGAGGTCCAAGTCCCGCAAGTCTGCTCCGGCGAGATCCAGCCGGGCAAGAACCCGCTCTCCGGCCAGAGCAGCTTCGATGTCAGCACGCGGGGATGGCATCAGGGAACTCCACGCTCCTGCGCATCACGCGTCCGCCGGAGCACTCTCTGCAGGTGCCTCTCCCGCGGTTGCCGGTGCATCGTCCGCCTTGCCGGCCCGCACACGTCGTGCGGCGCGCGGCGCTTCCAAGGGCGGGACCTGCGGCAGCGCGCTGTCCTCGCGCAGGCGACCTTCGGCATCCACCTGCTCGATGCGCACCGTCACGCGACGTGACACGCCGCGCTCCGGCATGGTCACACCGAAAAGGCGGTCCGCGTGTTCCATGGTGCGCTTCGAGTGGGTCACCACCACGAACTGGCTCTTCAGCCTCCACTCGGAAACAAGACGCACAAAGCGCTCAGTGTTCTCCTCGTCGAGAGCTGCGTCCACCTCGTCGAGGAAGGCGCACGGCGCGGGGTGCGCGCGGAAGATGGCGAAGAGAAGCGCCACCGCCGTCAGCGAGCGCTCGCCACCGGAGAGCAACGTGATGCTCTGCAACTCCTTGCCCGGCGGCTGGGCCTTGATTTCGATGCCGCACTCGAGAGGCAACTCCGGGTTCTCAAGGCTGATCTCGGCGCGCCCGCCGCCAAAGAGGCGGCGATAGACCACGCTGAAGTGCTCGCGCACGGCGTTGAACGTGTCGAGGAAGAGCTGGGTGCTCTGTTCCTCGATGGACTTGGCCACCTTCTGAAGCTGTTCTTTCGCCTTCAAGAGGTCGTCGCGCTCGCCGAGGATGAAGGAGCTGCGCTGTTCTGCGGCTTCCAGTTCTTCCACGGCCGCGAGATTGACGTTGCCCAAGCGAAGAATGCGCTCCTTCAGGTCCTTCACCGCCTCCTCGATGGAGAGAGCCGGTGCATCCTCCACCGTTTCCGGATCGACACTGACCGGTTCCGCGGCCGCGCGCTCGAAGGCTTCGAGCTCCATGCCCAGGTCGTCGCGCACATGCGTCTTCAGCGCCTGCACGGCCGCATCATTGCCGGCCTCCGCTGCGCGAGCCTCCGCGATGCGCTCGAGGGTTGCGGCCAGAGCCGCGTCGGCACCTTCCAGTGCTTCCGCGGCCGCGCGCATGCGCTCGCGCACAACATCGGCACCGTTCTCGACCATCTGCAGCCGACGGGCTGCTTCGATGATGTTGGTCTCGCACTCGACCAACTGGGCCGCATCGCGCTCGAGGGCGCCTTCCGCCTCGGCAATGGCCGTGACCAGGCGTGCCTCCTCGTCCTGCGCAGAGGCACTGCGCTGCTCGGCATCGCGGATGCCCGCGCCGAGGAAGACCACGCGCGCCCGCGCTGCATCGAGTTTCTCGTGCAACTTCGCATCCGCCAGCCGCACTTCGTGCTGACGCTGCTGCAGGCGATCGGCATCGTGCTGCAAGGAGAGCTGACGTTGGCGCGCCTCTTCGACCGTGCTCTCGCGCTGAATGCGTTGTTCCTTCAACAGCGCCGAACGGCTGCGAGCCTCTTCCAGTTGATCCGTCGCGACCTCGAGACGTTCGCGTCCCGCCGAAAGCTCGCGCAAGAGCAGCGTGCGCTCACCGTTCAGGCGCTCCATTTCGTTCACGAGCCGGACGGCCTGCTGGTCGAGACGCGCGGCCTCGCCTTCAGCCTTCACGAGCAGGACGGAGAGTTCCTTGACGCGCGCCCGGGCTTCGTCCCGCGCAGCGATGAGCGTGGTGAGCTGACGACGCGCTGTGTCGCGCTCCTCGGCGAGTCCGGTGAGCCGACGCTCCAAGCGACGCGCCTCAGCTTGCAGGGTGACAAGGCCCTGCGCCGCCGGGCCGCCGCGCGGCGTCGCGAGCATGCGTCCCGAGCGCAAGACATCACCGTCCGCGCTCACGAGCATGGCCGGAACGCTGCGGTCCTCTGCCAAGGCCGCTTCAAAATCCTCGCGCCCGAGGACGCGCACGCCCTCGAGAAGCTGGCCGAGCACTCGCCCGATGTCCGCCGTGGTGGCGCGAACTCCAGCCGGCAATGCATGCCCGGCTTCCTTGAAGCGATCGAGCGGCAGGAACACGGCGCCACCGAGATGCTTCTCTCTCAAGAAGCGCAGGCCTTCGATGGCCTCGCGGCCATCGGCCACCACCAGTGCCTGCGCGGCATCGCCGAGTGCCGCCTCGACACCACGTGCCTCGGCAAAATCCACTTCGAACAGATGCAGGAGCAGGCCTCTGAATCCGGGCATGAATTCCGGACGGCGCGCCTTCTCGGCCATGATGGCGAGCGTGCCCTCATTCAGCCCTTCGCCACGGCGCAGCGTGCTGGTCAGCACGTCCTTCCTTGCCTGGGCGCGGTGCTGCTCGGCCTCCGTGCGCCGCAGTACTTCCTCTGCGTCGTTCACGGCCCCTTCGCAGCGCTCGACCTCGAGTTCCGCCGCGGTGAGGGCATTGCGACTGCCCTCAAGAGCCGTGGTGCGTTCGCCTTGCGTGCCTGCGAGCCCGGTGAGTTCCGCCTTGAGGCGCGCGAGCGCGGCGTCCGAGCGCTGCAGACGTTCTTCGCCAGTGGCCAGCGCGGCGCGGCCGTGCGCGAGGGCGGTTTCGCAGCGTGCCTCCTGCGTGCTCGAGGCGGCAATTTCGCGCTCATGCAGCGCGAGTGCTGATTCGGCTGCCGTGCGCGCGTCTGTGGCCGTGGCCACTTCCGTCCGCGCTTCACGGACGAGACCGGTCGCCTCCGCGAGTTCCCGCGCGGTGCCTTGCACATCCCTGGCAAGAGCCTCGCTCTCGCGGCGGACGAGTGTTTCCTCCTCCGCCAGTTCCGAAGCCGAACGCCGGGCGTCTTCCGCCTCGGTCTTGCGGTTCTCGAGCCGCCGCGCTCCCTCTTCAACGTAGCGCCGTTGAAGGGCAATGGTTTCCTTCAGGCTGCCGAGACGCGCTGCGAGCTCGGCGTGCTGGGAGCGAGCTCCGGCGACATGGTCGACAGTGGCCGTGAGCTCGGTTTCGATACCCGTCGCGCGGGCCTTGGCCTCATCACGTCCGGTGCGCAATCCGTCCCGTTCCGCAAAGAGCCCGGCCATGCGCACCGCGAGTTCCGATTGACCGGCCGAGAGGACCCTCCACCGCTCGAACGCCGCGCGATTCTGCAGCCCTTGGAGTTTCTGGCTGAGTTCCCGGTGGCTCCGCGCCTTGCCGGCTTGCAACTTGAGGGAGCGGATCTGGCGCGAGATCTCCTCCACCACGTCCGCGAGGCGCGAGAGATTCTCGTCCACCTTCTGGAGCTTCAATTCCGTCTCGTGGCGCCGCGCGCGCAGCCGCGAGATGCCTGCGGCTTCCTCGAAAACGCGCCGCCGGTCGACGGCATTGTTGGCGAGGACCGCATCGATCTTGCCCTGCTCCATGAAGGCATAGCCACCCGATCCGAGCCCGGTGCCGGCGAGAAGATCGCGCACGTCCTTCAAGCGCGACGGGCGACCGTTGATCAGGTACTCGGTCTCGCCGGTCCGGAAGACGCGCCGGGTGATGTTCACCTCGTCGGCATCCTCGGGCAGTACGCGATCCTCGTTCGCGAAGAGCAGCGTGCCTTCGCACAGCCCCATGGGCGCGCGGCGCACGGTGCCATTGAAGATGACATCCATCATCTCGCGGCCACGGAGCGATGTGGGACGCTGCTCGCCGAGGACCCACTTCACTGCATCGATGACATTCGATTTGCCGCAGCCGTTCGGCCCGACGATGCAGGTGAGTGCGCCGCCCTCGAACGTGAACTCCGTACGGTCGGCGAACGACTTGAACCCGTGCACGATCAACCGCTGCAAGCGCATCGCGTTACCCCACAACGGGTGCGGGGCCGCGCATCGGTCCCCCACAAGCCCGCCCCGGGAGCAGCATAGCCCCCCTGTTTCGGTTTTCCTATCGGGGAGATGGTGCCTGGAAGAGGTCGCCTTGAACCTCTTCGGCCAGCGCATCCGGGGCCGCAAAACGCACCCAGCGCAACGCCGTTTTCGTCACCAAACCGTCGAGAACCGCTGAGGCGCCGCGCTCCGAAGTGAGCGCGAGTGGCAGAGGCACGACGCCACCCAACGACGCGGTCAGTTCTCTGGACAAGAGGCCCCGGTGAATCGGCGCATCCAGCGGCCAGCCAAGAGGAAGCACGGTGTCCGCGCTCCGCCCCGGAGCCCCCGCGGTGGAGGCGGCCGCCAGCGTGACCTCGCTCGGGCGACCAGACGCGGCTGGATCCACATCGAGCAGACACGCGACCAAGCGTGCCGCCAGGCGCGGTCGCTCCTGAGCACGCGAGGCTCCTCTGTGCACCAGCAGGTCGAGTGCCTCGCCGAGGTGCAATAATCTCACCTCTGTACGTTCGACGAGTTCCCGGGAGGGCAGCCCGAGCTCTTCGAGGACGGCGGCAAGGAACGTGCCCTGTTGGACGCGGCCGCGCTCGGCCTCGATCTCGCGGACGAGCGAACGTGCCCGCACCATGGCCACGTCGGCCGCATCGAGGCTCTGCACGGACTGAAACAACTGCAGAAGATCGATGCCTGCTTCGACCAACCCGATGGAGATGGGCTCGGGCCGGTCGCGCAACAGAAAGGCCGCACCCAGCGACGCCTGCTCCAGCAGCAGCGGTTCTGGAGTTGCAGCGTCAAAACGCCAGAGCACATCCACGCCGAGATCCCGTCGCCAGTGACGTGTGCTCTCCACCAGCGCCGCCTCGAGAGGCAGATCCACGGCTACGCGCGCGCTGCAACCGGCACGGCGAGCTTGACGCACGGTATCGATCAGCACCTCGAGAAGGGCTTCTCCGGCGACGCGCTGTGCGTGTGCCACTCCGGTGAAACACAGCGTGCCGCGCACGAGCGGGAGCAGTCGGGAGATCCAGGCCGCGAACGTCGCGGGTGTGGAAGGAACGACACCCAGCACCAAGGACGAGGCGCGCAACGGATCGCCGAGCCCGGGCAGCGTGATGTCCCCGGACGCGGCTGCCGCCGCCACAGCGCCCGCGTGTACTTCGAGCAGCAGCAGCTTCTCGAACGCGGCCGCCGCCACCATTCTGTCGCCAAGCTGCGGATCGCCACCAGCACTGCCAAGGCGCGCACCCAACGTGCGCGGCGAGAGCGCCACACTCACCGCTGCTCGAGCCGCGCTTCCGTCGAGGGCAATCAACGCGCTGGCCGCGAGTTCCGCAAGCAAACCGCTGGACACGAGTTCGACGCGCAACGCCGCCAACTGGCGCTCGACGCGCAGTGCGATCTCTCCGGCGATGACATCCGGCAGGCCCGCGTTGCGCACCAAGGAGAGCACGAAGCGCTCATGCGCAAATGGCCCACGGCCATCCACGCCCTGCACTTCGAGATGTCCGAGGAGCGCGGCGCGCTCGCGACGCTCGTGCACGAGATGGCGTGCGGCCGCCTCATGCCCGGTGGATTCGAGCACATTCGCCAACAGGTCCTCGTACTCAGGCTCCGAGAGATCCCGCAGCGGCCCCTTCTGCACCAGTTCCATCACGGCATCGGCAAGCACACGCGCCAGCGCAGGAGGCGCCTCCGTGGATGCGATGAGCGCGTCGGCGAGCTCCGCCTCGACCTCACCATGCAGCAGCGGCGCCGTGGAACCGTCAGCTCTGCGCACCCGCCGCATCGCCGCCCTCCTTCCCCGACAAGACCCGCTTCAGTTCCGCCATGAATGCATTCACGTCCTTGAATTCGCGGTACACCGAGGCGAAGCGCACGTAGGCCACCTGATCGAGCGAGCGCAATTCTTCCATGACGAAATCGCCGATGATGCGGCTCGACACTTCGGAATCAAAAGTCTCGCTGACCTTCGTCTCGACGCGGCTGGTCACTTCTTCGAGCGTCTCCGTACTGACCGGACGCTTGTGACAGGCGAGCATGAGCCCTGAGAGAATCTTCTGGCGATCGAACGGGACCCTGCTGCCGTCCTTCTTGACCACACGCAGCGGCATCTCCTCGATGCGCTCGTAGGTCGTGAAGCGCCGCGTGCAATCGAGGCATTCGCGGCGCCGGCGGATCACACCTTGGTCGTTGCAGGCCCTGGAGTCGATGACCTTGTCTTCGATGGCCTTGCAAAACGGGCAGCGCATGGCGGTGCTCATATCACCACGCCGCGAAGACCGTCAAGGACGGATCATTTGCCGATGCAGAACTGGCTGAAGATGCGATCGAGCAGTCGCGCCGGCGCATCACTGCCGGTGACGGCGGAGATCTCTCGCAATGCCTCATGGAGATCCGCCGCCGCGAGCTCGCGCTCGCCCGCTGCGCCAAGGAGCGTCCGCGCGCGCGCGACCGCCATGGCGGCCAAACGGCAATGCTCAGCCTGACGTACCGAGGCCACAGAACCGGAGACGTGCGGAACGAGCCGCTGGAACATGGCCAGGCGCAGCTGCGGAATTCCTTTGCCCGTCAACCCGCTGACGGCCAGCACGCCGGCGGGACAGGCACCCAGATCCGCGTGCGTGAGGACCGGGAGACTCCGCGCAGCGGGACGCGCTGCCGGCTGGCCCGGAGCGCGCACCTCGAGGAGGAGATCCGCGGCTGCAAGCCACGCCGCGCGACGCGCCTGTGCCTCAACATCGGCTGCGGCGGGGACAACGTCTGACCCTGCGGTGTCCACCAACCGCACCAGCATTTCGTCCAACTCGCACTGCCCCTCCACCGCATCACGTGTCGTGCCAGCAAAGGGGCTCGCCAGCGCGCGCTCGGATCCAGAGAGCGCATTGAACAGCGTCGACTTGCCCGCGTTCGCCGGCCCGCTCAAGACCACCAGCGGCACCCCGCTGCTTGCACACGGGCCAGCAGTGTCAGCCGCCAGTTGCGAGAGCAGCCCGGCAGTGCGCGCAAGCGATGCGGAAGCATCCACTGGCAGCGGAATCTCGACATCGTCATCCTGAAAGTCGAACCCCAGTTCGAGCGGAATCAAGACCGCCTGGATGGCCGAAGTGCAACTCGCGAGCCGACGGGCGAGGCCACCTTCAAGGACAAAGACGGCGCGCTGCCGCTCCGCCTCGGACTCGGCGGCCACCAGCGAACCAACCGCTTCTGCCCGCGCAAGGTCGAGTTTGCCGTGTTCGAGAGCACGGCGCGTGAATTCTCCCGCGGATGCATCCACGATGCCCTCGGCCAGCAGCGTTTCGCGGAGCAGGGCCGCGAGCAGCGGCGCTCCCGGGAAATGCACTTCGAGGCAGTCCTCGCCGGTTGCGCTGCGAGGCGCCTTTCTCCACCAGAGCGCAGCCGGCACCTCGAGCACGCCGAGCCGGAGAGAGAGTGCTTGAACGGCGGAAGGCGTGTCGAACACGGCTCTGCTCGCTGGCTGGAGTTTCTCCAGGACGGGCCGCGCGAGCGGCCCGGAAATCCGCAGCACCTGTCGCGCTGCAGGGACACGCGCGCAGGCCATCGCCATGATGGTGCGCGCGTCGGCCATGCTTCAGCTCTGCCGTGCGCGCAGCGAACGGATGATGCGCCCTTCCACGATGCCGATGCTGCTGCTCACCAGCCAGTAGAGAGAGAGTCCCGCCGCGTAGCTGTACATCATGAACCCGAAGAGAACGGGCATGAACAACATCATCTTGCGCTGCTGCTCCATCTGCGGGTCGCTGGTGGCCGGCTTCGGCATGAGCCACGAGTTCAGGAACCACGCGACAGTCATGAGGATCGGCAAGAGGTGCAGCCCGGTCAGCGCAGGAGCGCCACCGACGCAGGAGCTGCAGCCCGGGATGAATCCGCACAGAGACATCGGATTCGCCATGGGGCTCGCGAAAGTGATGAGATGGTCGGGTTGCGACAGGTCCGCCACCCACCACCAGCCGGCCTGCCGGAGGTCAATGGATGCGCGCAGCGCAGAGAAGAGACCGAAGAAGATCGGGATCTGCAGCAGCATCGGCAAGCACCCGCCGAGTGGCACGAGCTTCACCTTCTCCTCGCGCATCATCTTCATCTGCTCTTCAGCGAATTTGCGCGAGTCACCCTCGTGCTTCTTCTTGAGCGCTTCGAGCTTCGGCTTCAATTTCGCCATCTGCTCCTGGTGCTTCGCCATCGCGTCCTGACTGCGACGATTCACCGGGAAGAGCACGCAGCGCACGAGCAATGTCATCAGGATGATGGCGATGCCCCAGTTGCCGCACAGGCCGTGCATCAAGTCGAGCAGGAACAGCACCGCGCGGCCGATGACCCGGGCCCAACCAAGTTGGTCGCGATAGATGAGCGCGAGCGCCTCGGCAGCCGCCGGTTTGTCGGCCAGGTCCGCCGCAACGATGCGGTCGTCCACCGGCCCCATGTAAATCAGCCCCGAGTGGGTGACAGGCGCAGCACCGGCTTCGGCACGCATGCCGAACTCGATGCAGGTGGCGGTACGCACCTGATCCGTTGCCCCATCATCCTTGCGGTCCTGCGCGGCCACTTCCTCGACGCGCGCCACGACGGAGTCGGGGAACGACTCGAGCAAAAGCAGCATGCCGAAGTAGTTCGAGAAATCACCGGCGAAGCGCTGTGCGCCGGCGAGCGCAAGGGACTTTCCGGCCGACTCTTCGTGCACCTCGGGAGCCATGACGGCGCGGTATTCACGCTCCACGCCGTTCAGGCCCGCATGAGCCGGTGTCGCGGCCGACGCGCCAGGTTCCTGAAAGACCCCGGGCGTCACCTGCAAGGCGAGATCGAGCGGAAAGACCGCATTCGCAGCCCCTTCGGCCCGCACACTGCAACGCAGTTCCGCATGCAAGCTGTGGCCCGCCGGAAGGCTGAGTTCCTTCTTGACGAACACACGCCCGCCGGGCCGCTCCACGCTGCGCTCCATGACCAGCGTGCGGCCGTCCGCGGATTTCGCGAGCTGCCACATGTGCCCGCTGCCGAGATCATCGTTCTTGGTCGCCCGCAATTCGAGGGCTGCATGCTTGTCCCCCGACTGCGCATGCACCAGCAGCAGATCGCGCTCGCTGCCTACGCTTGGATGACGTCCCTTCAACTCGACCCGCGTGAGCACGGCTCCGTCGTTGGAGACGACCAGACGCACGTCGTCGTTCTCGAGCACTTCCTCGCGGCGCTCGACCTCGGGCATGGCTGCAACCCGCACGGCCGGTGCAACCGGCTGCGACGATTCGACCGGCTTCGGAGCTTCGCTCGCGGGCGGCGTCACCGGCTTCGGCGCGGGTGTCGGGCCCGGAAAGAGAAACTGCCATCCGAGCAGTACCGCGAGGGAAAGGACGAGTGCGAGGAGGAATCGCTTTTCCATGTCTACTTGCCGACCTTCAGGCGCTGCGCGAGAAACTTGTCCAGTTCAGCCACGGCGAGAATCTTCGCCATGGCCTGATCCACGTCGTAGGCGACGCGCCGGAACTGGATGCGATCGTCATCGATGAGGACGTAGCAGGAACGTGGATCACCGTCGCGCGGTTGTCCTACGCTGCCCACGTTCACGAACGACTTCCCGGTTGGCAACGCTTGCCAGCCGGCGAACTCGCTCTGGTGACGGAAGAGCTGTCCGCCGTCAGGAAAGACTCCGGGGACATGCGTGTGTCCGCCAAAGGCCACGCGACCCTCGATATGGGCGAAGAGCACGCCCATCCGCGCACGGTCGAGAGCATCCGCGGGCAACACGTACTCCTCCACTGGATTCACGGGCGAGGCGTGCACGAAGAGCATCTGGCCGTCTTCGCGGCGCTCGGGCATGCACTCGATCAGGCCCCACAGACGCGCGTTGTCCGCTGCCGACTGGCCGCGTGCGTTGAGCTGGGACTGCGTCCAGAGCAACGCCTTGTAAGCGCGGTCGTTGAATGAACCGGCGCCTTCCATGAGGCCGTGTTCATGGTTGCCGAGCAGCATGAACTCGCAGCGCGAGCCGGCGTCCAGCAGCACCTCGCGCGGATTCGCGCCGTAGCCGATCACATCGCCGAGGCAGACCACGCGCCGGACAGGAAACGCGGCCATGTCCGCCCAGACAGCCTGCAACGCCTCCAGATTGGAGTGCAAATCGGAGATGATCGCGAGCATGCCGGGAAGAGGTTTAGCAACCGTCTTCGCGCGGCACCACCACGCCTTCGAGCGCGAGCAGCTTCCGTTTCAGCGCGACTCCCCCGGAAGCAGAAAAACCTCCGACACCTCCGGCCGCGAGCACCCGGTGGCAGGGAACGAGAATCGGCCACGGGTTGCGCCGCATGACCTGCCCGACAGCGCGCGCAGCCAGTGGCGAGCCGGCGGCATGCGCAAGCTCCGCGTAGGAACAGGTCTTGCCGATGGCGATGCGCCGCAGCGCTCCAAGCACGCGCCACTGAAACCCCGTCAATCGCCCGCGCAACAGGGGCACCTCGATGCGCGCAGGGTCCGGCTTCCCTCCCGCGGCGTAACGCACGAGCTGCTGCGCGAGGCAGAGATCCCCGGGGACTGACGGCAAGTGCGGGAACGGGCGCGCAAGATGCACCGCGGCGAGGGTTCGACCCTCCCACTCCAGAGCGATGGTGCCAAGCGCGCACCGGATCTTCTGCAAGCCACGCGTCATGTGGACTCCTTTCCCGACCAGAGCAGACCGGCGTCGCGCTCGCGGAAGGACACGTGCCTTCCTGAACCGAGCACCACATGATCCAGCAGCGTGATGCCGATCAGACTACCCGCCTCGGCCAGCCTCCGTGTGACGGCATGGTCCTCGGCGCTGGGTTCCGGGTCTCCGCTCGGGTGATTGTGGGCGACCACGATGGCCGCGGCGCGGGCGAGGATGGCTCCCTGGAAGACCTCGCGCGGATGCACGAGGCTCTGCGCCAGCGTGCCATGACTCACGCGCTCTGTCGCCAGCACGGCATGCCGCGCATCGAGATAGGCCACCGCAAAGACCTCGACGGGTTCGTCGCCGATGAGCGGACGAAAGTGGCGCACCACCGCCGCGGGATCCGTGAGCCGCTCTCGCGACGCGGATTCGAGAATCAGGCGGCGGCGAGCCAACTCGAAGGCCGCGGCAAGGCGCTCCCGCTGCGGGCGCCGCAGGCCCGCGAGCGTCGTGAGCCCGCTGCCTATCTTCCCGAGATCCCAGAGCGTGTTGCCCCGTGTCACGAGCCCCCGGGCCGCGCGCTCTCCCACGAGTTGGGCCAGCAGGTCCTCGTCACTCTTCACGCCCACCGCATGTCCGGTCATCCGCAGCTCCACGCCCGGGAGTCGCTGAGTGCGCGTTCCGCCGCCGCTGCTCAGGAATCGTGCATTGGCCCTGCGTCGCGCGCGCCGTACGCTTCCTGCATGAACGTCAGCCCGGGCAGGGAACCTGCGATCCGCGTCTCCATGATGCCGAAGGACACGAACATCCACGGCACGATCTTCGGCGGCGTGATTCTGTCCTACATCGACCAGGCGGGTGCGGTCGCGGCGCGGCCCTACGCTCCGGTGCGCATGGTGACCGTGGCCATGAAGGAAGTCGTGTTCAAGGAACCGGTGCTGGTGGGTGACATGGTGAGTTTCTATGCGCAGGTGACGCACGTCGGGCACACCTCGGTCACCGTGCACGTGGACGTGGAGGCCGAGCGCTTCCGCCCGTACGGGCTCCGCGTGCCTGTGACCGCAGCCGACGTCGTCTATGTCGCTGTGGATGATGCGGGCAACAAGATCCCGGCAGTGAAGGACGGCAGCGGCGCCTGATGTGCGGCATCGCCGGACTCGTCAGCGAGGACGGCGGCGCGGCAGGTGCGCGCGAGGTCGCGCTGCTCACGTGCATGCTCGATGCTCTTCAGCATCGCGGTGGCGACGGCCGCCGCATCACGAGCCTCGGCAGCGCCTGCTTCGGATTCAACCGACTTGCACTGACCTCCCCCGGTGTCCCGGCAGACCAGCCGCATCTCGCGCAGGACGGACGCACACTGACCGTCATCAACGGCACGTTGCACGACGCGACGGCTCCGCTCGCGGGTGCTGTCCACTCTGCGACGCCAACTTCCGATTGCGCCGCGTTCGCCGCAGCGCTCGCGCAACACGGCACCACTCTCTTGAACGAAGCCGAAGGCCCCTTCGCCCTCGCACGCTTCGACAACTCGACACGGACCTTGCTGCTGGCGCGGGATCTCTTCGGAAGAAAGCCGCTCTTTCATGCGCGGGTCGGGAGATACCGGGCCTTCGCATCCAGCCTGCGGGCTCTGCACGCCATTGGCGCCTCGACACGCATCGACACTGCGGCCGTGGCGGAACTCCTGCGGAACGGTTGGTGTCACCCGCCACGCACTCTCTTCGCGGAGATCGCGACCATCGGAGCAGGGGAGATTCTCGAGTTCGATGCGCGCAGCATCCACAGTTCTTCCATCCCGTGGCCGGAGGCCGACGCAACGCCGGGCGCCCTGCTCCCGCTTCTCGAAGACTCTGTCGCGCGCCGTCTCGCGACGCTCCGACGTCCGGCAGCGGTGCTCTTGAGTGGCGGCCTCGATTCCGCGGCTGTGCTCGTGGCCGCGCGGAACCACGGGCTCCCGGCCTTCACGTTTGCTGCTGAAGCTCCGGCGCGGAACGAGAGTGGGGATGCCCTCGTGACAGCGCGCGCGCTCGGAGTGCCCCTGCACGTAGTGCGGGGCGTAACCAACCCCCTGCAGGAACTGCGCAACCTCACCGCGACCTGCGGGGAGCCACTCCCCGATCCGAGCACGCTGCAACTTGCGGCACTGGCACGCGCGGCTGGCGCGCACGCAACAGTGCTGCTCTCAGGTGACGGCGGTGATGAACTGCTGGCCGGCTATCGCCGCCACCGCGCGGCGCGTCTCGCGCTGGGACCCGTCGGCCGTGCCCCAGCCTGGCTCATGGCTGCGACTTCCCGCTGCATCCCTCCTTCACGCCTGCGCACCGGAGTAGAAGCGCTCGCTCTCGGGCGCGCTGCATTCCAACAACTCGCGCAGTTGGCTCCCGACACCCGGCTCAAAGGGCTGCTCGACGCACGCTGGCTCGAATCCCCAGAGCTGACAGGACGCTTCGTGCATCACCTCGCCGCCCTCGGCCCGGTTCGCGCCGCCGCGCGGGCCGACCTCGAACTCGGACTCCGGCACGGACTGATGCTGAAGGCCGACCGGGCTGCCATGGCTGCTGGCACGGAAATCTGGTCGCCGTTCCTCGACCGGCGCGTGGTGCAGGTGGCGTTCGCTCTCGACGAACCCGCGCTCGTGCGTGGCGCTCTGGGCAAATGGTGCCTGCGGCGGGAACTCGCAGCGCACCTGCCCCGCAGCATCACGCTCGCGAGGAAACGGGGCTTTGCCACACCCCTTGCAGCCTGGCTTGCGGCGAGCGAGCGCGGCGGAGAAGCGCGCGCACTTCTCGAGGCCGCGGACGAGGCGTTCAGGGACGTGCTCACCGGGCCGGCGCACCAGATGCTTGCTGCCAGAGGGAACCCGGTGCTCAGGCCGGTGTTCTGGAGCGCCCTCGCCATCGCGGTGGCGCATCAGACTGCGAAGGAAAGTGCGCGCCCGGCCAATGCGCCGTAAAGCTCAGCAAACTCGCGGGCCCGCTCTGCAGCCGTCGGCAAGGCGCGCATGCGCTCTTGCGCATGACGTGCGCAATCCTCGCGCAGCGGCGCCGACATCAGCAACCGGTCGACAGCATCCGCCACAAGGCTGGCAGGTTCCGCGTGCACCAGGAGTCCCTCGCGACCGTCCGTCATCACGGCTCGGGCTCCGGGCGCATCGACACTGACCACGGCGCGCCCCGCGTGCATGGCTTCCAGCAGTGCCTGCGGCGGAAAGACCGTTCTCCGCGGCTGCACGAAAATGTCCGCCGCGAGCAGAACACCCAGAGGGTCGTCCGTCTCTCCCGGCAGCTTCAGTGCACTGTCGAGGCCGCGGGCCCCTGCCGCGCGCAGGAGCGCGGCGCCCGCGACGCCTGTGCCGAAGACTGTCCAGCAGATTCCGGGATGGAAACGGCGCAGGATCGCAACGCACTCGACGATCCAGAGCAGATTCTCGTTGGCGTGAAAGCGCACGAGACTCACGAGCTTGCGCGCCCCCGCGAGTGCCGGCAGCTCCTGCTGATGTGCGCAGCGATGCGCGGTCGCAAGCGGACTCACCACGCGGAGCTTGGAGCGGACAATGCCGTGGCGGGCGGCAAGGCTCGCCGCGTGAGCTTCCGTGTCCGCCAAGACCTGATCCGCGCCGCGCAAGGCCCAGGTGAGCGCCATGCGCTCGAACTCCCCGCGACGCTCTTCTGAATGCGGGCTCACCACCACGGCAGGGACCGCAGCCAGTCTTGCCGCCGCCGTGCCGACGAAGGCTGCCGCGGAACCGCAGGCGTGCACCACGTCGGGACGGAGCCCCTTCAAGAGCGTCATGACCCGCATGACGGTGACGCCCGTATCAAGCATGCCGGAGCCTCGCTCGACCTCGGTCGCCGCGTGCAGCGCTGCCCCGGCGGATTGCAACTCGAGCGCCATGGCGCCCGGCGGCGCCAGCGAAATCACATGCCGCTCGAAGCGCTCCGCGAGAGCGGGCTCGCCGAGGAGTGCGTGCAGCCTCGAACTCTCCCCCGAGCGGTCCGTGTCATCGAGGATCCAGCAAATGCGTGGGCGGGCCGTCACGTGGGGTGCCTTGGTGGCGCATTCTAGGTGGCGCTCCGCTCACGCAAGTCACATTGATCCCGTTCCGATCCACGGGCTATCCTTCCTGACATGGCGCGCCCCCTCCTGATCGCACTCTTGCTCGCTGGCAACCTCTTCTCGCAAGTCGGCTACGGGACCCTCCTTCAGTCACTCTCACCGGTGCAGACCCCGGGCGTGACAGCCATCGCGCTGCCGGGGAACCCCTCCATCACCACCAATGAGATCACGGCGCTCTCGCAGGGAGAGGCCACGGGTTCGGGCCGTTCGCTCTTCAACGCGCAGGCTCTCGGACTCCTCTTCGGTGACAGAAACGGCGACGGCCTGCCCTTCGACTGGCCGGATATCGACGCGCTTGAGGTTGCTCCGCCGCCTCCGGGGACGAGCCAACCGTCACCATTCGATCTCCGCTTCAGCTTCGGCACGGACGTGCTCAATGCCCAAGGGCTCGCCATCGTGACGAGCGGCGACATCATCAAGCTCACCGGCATCGGCTCCTTCAGCACCCTCATTCCGCGCACGGCCTTTCAGGCTGCACTCGGCACCAATGCAGCCCTGAATGTGGATGGCTACGCGGAACTCGCCGATGGTGCCGTCCTCGTGAGCTTCGTCGGCAACGGCTCCGGCAACAACATCATCAATCCGATCAACGGCCAGACAGGGTCGCTCGTGAGCTGGACCGGCGCCGATGTATTCATCATCAGGCCCCCCTTCGGCGTGGTGCCGGCACTCTTCGGCTATCGCCAAGCCGAGCTCTCGCAGGTCGTCAGTTTCTACTATGCCGGTTATGTGCTGAGTGAAGTGAGCGCCATCGAAGAGCAACCGAATGTGGCGTGGACCGCAAACCCGACCAACGACCCCCTCGGCAGTTATCAAGGCGGCCAGCGCCCGCGCCTCCTGTGGACCGTGGCCGGAGATGAAAACGTCTTCTGCTGGAACAACACGCTCAACCCTTTGAGCACGGCCCACAATTTCTACGCCATCATCGGCGGGTCCAGCGCCTCCACCATGGGGTACAGCACCAATCTCGGAGGCTTCCGCGTGGTTGCAGATGCTCTCGCCATCTGGCCGCGCACCATGACCAACAGCACCCGCATCACCGTCGACGCATCAAGCCTCACGCCCGCGGCGGGATCAAGTCTCACTCTTGATGTGCGTTCGCGCGAGGCCGCGGGCACGCTCTTCGAATTGGTGCTCTCGGCGAACCTCGCCACCGGACAGGGCGCGAGTCTCGGTGTCACAGGCTTCATGCACTTTGTGCCCGCACTCACCGATCCCATCCTGCTCTGGTCCATCAGCCCCGGAGTGGCGCCGCTGTTCATCACCGCGGCCGCTTCTGCAACTGGCACCGCGGCGTCACTGACCTTTCCGCTCCCGGCCAACGCTTCCGGGCTTGCTCTCGCGGTCCAAGCAGTGCGCCTGAGCACACCCTTCCCGCTTTCGGCGCCGCTCTGGCTGAAGATTCTCTGAGTTTCTCTCAGCGGAGTTCTGCAAGGAAAGCCACTTCGGCCTCCGCGAGCGTGCGCCCGAAAGTGGCAGCGAAGGGATCCTCGTCCGCCGCGCCCTTGCCAATGGCTTGCAACCAGCCGAGCACCTTCGGCATACCCTCGCGCTCGACAAGCCAGGAGGTGAAGGCATGGCTGGCGCGGTAGAGCCCGGCCGCTTCAGCGCTGCCGAGTTTCATCCACTCACCGGGCAGCGTTGACAAAGACCGCCATGTTCCTTGCTTGAGTTCGGCCGTCTCCGCGGCTGAAGGTCCGCTGCCGCACTCATGATGTTGCGCGAGCCCTTCATTCAGCCACAAGGGGCACTCCGGTGCGAGGCTGCGCACGAACCAATGCACCATCTCGTGGGTGAGCGTGCGCGAGAGATTCGCATCGACACGTTCGACATGCTGCAGCGGAATGCGCACGCGCCCGTCGAAGACTCCGCCGCTCCACTCCGGACCGCGCTCGAGTTTCTTCCACCCGGCCTCGTCCAGCAGCACCACGTACAGCACTCTCTCCGGGCGCGGACCGAAGGAGGCCTCGAGGCCTGCTGCGATGCGCTGGACTTCGCGCAGAACGGACTCGCCCCGCGTGCTCCACTCTTTCGATGGCACCTTCACCGAGAAGGCCCCCGCGACATGACGGAATGCGAAACGCTCCACCTCGGCCTCGCGCCGCCAGCGCTCAAGCAGGCGCAACAGGGCATCGCGCGGGCGCAATGCGAGAGCCGTGTCCAGTTCGAGTGCGCGTTCGAGCTCCTGCACCGCCTCATCCAGTGCATCCTCTTCGTAGGAAATGCGGGCGCTGGCGAGCAGCACAACGGGCTCCTTGGCGACGGACGGTGCAACGCGCAGCGTTGCGCGCGCTGACTGCACGCCCTGAAGCTTCAGCCGCAACTCGGCAACGCGGGCCACGATGCCAGGTTCGACGGCATCCAGCCCCAGTGCGCGCTCAGCATCAGCGAGTGCCTCGCGCAATTGAAAGGCGTCGCGCGAACGATCGCAACGGCGACACAAAACGCTCGCGAGGTTCGCCCGCAGCACAGGCTCCTTCTCTTCGATGCGGCAAGCTTCCTCGAGGTCGCGAATGGCCTCGTCGAGGTGCCCGTCTTTCATGGCCGCAAGAGCCCGATCGTTCAGCGCCGCGGCACGGTCCCGAGGAGTTTCCTGCGCCGGCAACGCGAGCAACAGCAACAGCGCGCAAGCGGTCCACTTCACGGCATGCGTCTCAATCGCGGGTCCGAACGAGGCTTGGTGGGTGAAGGCGGCCCTCCGATTCCCGTTTGCGTGGTCACATCGAGTGCCAAGGCGGCGGGTGACTGGTAGCGAATCGCAGGGTCGAGAGCCATCATCTTCTGGATGAAGTAGTGCATGCGCTGCGAGATCCCGAGAGCCTTGAGCGCCGGCGAGCGCAATTCATCCAGGAGGCGCTGTGCCAGACCTTCCTCGTCGGCAGATTCACCGAAAGGCAGGCTGCCCACCACGAGGTGATACAGCGTGGCTCCCAAGGCATAGATGTCGGCCCGCGTGTCGAGTTCCTGACCGCGCGCCTGCTCGGGAGCGAAATAGGCGCGCGTGCCCGCGGTGTTTTCGCCACCGCCATCCCCGGCACGCACGGCCAGACCGAGATCGCAGAGCTTCACCACTCCCTGCGGACCGAGCAGGATGTTCGCCGGCTTCACATCCCGGTGCACAAGACCTTCGCCATGGAGATAGGCAAGCGCTCGCGCGGCCTCGACCACAACCGCCAGTGCTCGCTCCTCCTCGAAGCGCCCCTTGGCGTCCAGTTCCTCTGCCGCGGAGCAGCCCTTCACCCACTCCATCACCAGATAGTGCAATCCTTCGTGCTCGTGAAGATAGAAACCCTTCACGATGCCGGGATGTTCGAGCCGCACCAGCAGTTCGGCCTCTGCGGAGAATTCGGCGAGCGACTCCGGACGGCGCGCAAGCCGCGGGTGCAGGATCTTCACAGCCACATCGAGGCGCGTCTTTTCATCAACGCCCTTGTAGACGCGCCCCATCCCCCCCGTCGCCACCAGTCTCTCCAAACGCAGCCCGGGAAGGAGCTTCTCCGGATGCGCGAGGTCGAGAAGCAGGCGTGCTTCACCACTGCTGATCCAGCCATGACGGAGGACAATGTCCGCTACACCTGCGACTTTGCCCTGCGCAGCCCACTCACGTTGCTTCGAGAGCACTCGCCGGGCGAGATCCTCATCGAGCAATTCCTCCGTCACGAGTCGCGCCGCGAATGCGGGACCGCCATCCATGCGCTCATGCTAGCGGTGCCGGGCTCGGCGCGTCAACGAAAGCGACAACTCCGCAATCCGATTCTGGCTCCGTGCCGCTGCTAATCGTGAACGCTCAGACGTCCGAAAAGCAGTGCAGGTGATGGAACTCCGCAAGGGACGGCGGGGTTCAACGAGTTCGGGGTACTCAGTCAAGGAAGCGAACATGGCGAACGGGGACGTCAATCTTGTTTTGAAATACTGCGAGGCGCTGGATGAATTCCTGCGCATCCGCGTGTGCACTGACACCGAGGCCAAGGCCATCCTTCAGGATGGCTGCCACGGGGACAAGGCCGCGTACTTCGAGCATGTGCTGCGGCATGTGCTCCTCGCATGGAATCCGGGCCTTGAAGGGCGCCTCGAAAGCTTGCGCGTCAAGGGCACGGTGGCCGACCTCGACGAGACGTTGCACACGCTCTGCGTCGACGTGAATCCGGGCCTCGAGATCCACCAGATCTCCGTGCCCGTCACGCTGGCCGATGTCTGCAGCGGCGAGGAACTCGCCGCGCTCGAAGAAGAGCCGCAGAAGAAGACGCGCAAACAGCTCGATCGCATCATGGTCATGGACCGCGAGCTGAAGAAGCGCATCGTCGGCCAGGACAAGGCCATCGATATCGTCAGCCGCTCCGTGAAGAAGGCCGCGGTGGGCCTGCGCGATCCGAAGCGCCCGATCGGAGCGTTCCTCTGCGTTGGTCACGTGGGTGTGGGCAAGACCCAACTCGCGAAGTCCATCGCGGAATACCTGTACGGATCGCAGACGCGCCTGATTCGCGTGGACTGCTCCGAGTACGCGCTGCCACACGAATACGCGAAGCTCATCGGCTCCCCGCCCGGCTACATCGGGCACAACGAAGGCGGCTATCTCACCGAAGCGGCGAAGGAACTGGACGAGTTCGTCGTGCTCTTCGATGAAATTGAGAAGGCTCACAGCAAGATGCACAACATCCTGTTGCAACTCCTCGACGAAGGCATGATCACTGACTCGAAGGGCTTCAAAGTCTCCTTCCGGAATGCCCTGGTGCTGATGACCTCCAACCTCGGGGTGCGCGAGGTCGAGAGCCTGCGCGGAGCCATCGGCTTCGACTGGGAGGAACGCCAGGAGTCACGCTACGAGCAGATGAACACGGCCATCGATGAAGCCCTCAAGAAGTGCTTCCGGCCGGAGTTCCTGAACCGCCTCGACGACATCGTGGTCTTCAACACGCTCACGCGTGAAGACTCGGTGCGCATCGTGGATCTCATGCTCGGCGAGATGTCCGGCATCGCCAAGCGCGCCGGCATCATGCTCCAGTTCGATGCCGCCGTGAAACGCGCACTGGCCGAAAAAGGCTGGCGCCGCGAATGCGGTGCGCGCGAACTCCGGCGCACCCTCAAACAGCAGATCGAGACGCCGCTCACGGACATGCTCCTTGACGGGCGCATCCGCGAGGGCATGGATGTGCGCGTCCGAGTGCGCTCCGGCGACGTCGTGTTCGAGCCCCAGGAGATCGCGACACCGTCGATCGCCTGAGGCACACCCTCAGGGATAGATGCGGTAGAGCATGCGCGGGAAGGGAATGCACTCCCGCACGTGCTCGCGCCCGCAGATCCAGGAGACGGTGCGCTCAAGGCCGAGGCCGAATCCGGCATGGGGCACCGTGCCGTAGCGGCGCAGGTCGAGGTACCAGTTGAACGGTTCTTCCGGCAGGCCATGGTGCTTGATGCGCCCCTGCAGGACCTCGAGGTCGTCTTCACGCTGGCTGCCGCCCACCAGTTCTCCGGAGCCCTCGGGCCCGATGACATCCACGCCGAGGGCGAGCTTCTCGTTCGCGGGGTCGCGCTTCATGTAGAAGGCCTTCACTTCGTGCGGCCAGCGGTGCACCATCACGGGCATCCCGAAGTGGTCACCGAGTGCCGTTTCGTCCGCAGCTCCGAGATCGCTCCCGTACACGAAGCCGGTGCCGAGCTTGCCGAGCAACTCTGCGGCCTCGTCATAGGTGATGCGCGGGAACGGAGCCTTGATGCGCTCGAGCTTGCTCACGTCGCGTTCGAGTTCGGCGAGGTCCCCGCGCTTGTCCGCAAGCACGTCCCCCACGATGGTCGCGATGAGCCCTTCCGCGAGATCCATGACTTCATCGAGGGTCGCGAAGGCGACCTCTGGTTCGACCATCCAGAACTCGGTCAGGTGGCGGCGCGTCTTGCTCTTCTCGGCGCGGAACACCGGCCCGAACACGTAGACCTTTCCGAGCGCCATGGCTCCCGCTTCGCCGTAGAGCTGACCGCTCTGGGTGAGGTAGGCCTTGGCGTCGTCGAAGTAGTTCACTTCGAAGAGCGTGGACGTGCCTTCGCAGGCATTGGGCGTGAAGATGGGTGCGTCGAGGAGCGTGAACCCGCGGTTGTCGAAGTAGTCGCGGATGCTCTTGACGATACGGGCGCGGATGCGCATCACGGCGGCCTGTTTTCTGCTGCGCAGCCACAGATGGCGCTGACTGAGCAGGAAATCCGGGCCGTGCTCCTGATGTGCGATCGGGTAGTCCTTCACATCCTGCAGGACCTTCAGGCTCTTCAGTCCCAATTCGAAACCGCCCGGGGCGCGCGCGTCTTCGCGCACGGTGCCCGTGACGATGAGGCTTGACTCCTGACCGAGATGCCCCGCCTCATCGAAGGTGGCGTCGGGGACCTCGCCCTTCACCATCACGCCTTGCACAATGCCGCTGCCGTCGCGGATGAGGAGGAAGTGCAGTTTGCCCTTCGAGCGGCGGCTGTAGAGCCAGCCACGCACCTCCACGTCCTTGCCGACATGGTCCTTGAAATCACGAATGGAGGATTGGGCCGTCATGGGATCCTGTATCAGGGAAAGAGAAACGTCGGCAGGCGCATGTCCATGCCGGTGACCGCGCCGTCCTTGACGAGAACGGCGCCGAATCGCGTCTGGTCGCCATGGCGAGCACTCACGAGGAAACGCTCGCCGCCATCCCGCTCCGTGCGCTGCAGGATCACGATGGAGGCGTAGCCCTCCTCCGCAAGCTTCCGACGCACGAGATCCTCCGCATCAGGCGCCGTCGCGCCTGCTGCCAGCATGGCCCCGTGCATCTCGCGGCGCACAAGGGCCACATCCGCCGCGAGCTTCGCCTGCGCTTCCGCAGCTGCAGCCTGCGCTTCCAGGACCTCGGAAAGGAGGCGCTGCACCTCCCCTTCCGGCGCAGTCGGGATGATGACCGGGGGCCGCGCGGTGATGTCATTCGCGCGTTGCTCGAGTTTCTCGAGGCGCGCCGCCGTGCGCTCGGCCGCGTGGCGCATGGCCGCAAGCTGCCGCCAGATGAGCACTGCTGCGGTGGCAAGCGACGCCAGCACGAGCATGTCCATGACCGGAGGCATGTCTGGAGCGTATCAACGCGCCGTGACGGAGCCAGCACGCGGAGCGTCGCGTATGGTGCGCGCATGACGAGCTTCCCATCCTTCTCCGTGCGGGTCTTCGCCCTGCTCTTGCTCACACTTGGCGGCCTCGAAGCCCAGTGCGGCATGCAGCTCTACGCCCAACACTGCGCAGCCTGCCATGGTGAACGTGGCCGCGGCGACGGGCCCGCCGCCCGCTTCCTCGACCCCAAGCCGCGCGACTTCCAGAGCGGGCACTTCCGGTTTGTGAGCACGGACAACGGCGTGCCCTCCGACACGGACATCCTCGAAGCGATCTCCGCGGGACTGCCGGGGTCCGCCATGCTCGGGTTCACGCAACTCACTCCGCCTGAACGCATCCGCCTTGTGGACTATGTGCGCGTGCTCCGCCGCGCCGGAATCCGCGAGCGCCTCGCGGGCACCGGTCTTGAAGGAGATGCACTGGAAGCAGAGGTCTTCGCCCTCGACACGCCCGGGGCGCTGGTGCGCCCTGCGGCCGAAACCCCGGACACCATGGAGAGCCGCGCGCGCGGGGCTCTGCACTGGACGCGGCTGTGTGCGTCGTGCCACGGTGACAATGGCCGGGGTGTGTTCGATCCCTTGCGCATCACCGCCGAGGGGCACCTCGTACAACCCCGGGATCTCACCCGTGGAGTGATGAAGAGCGGCCACGAAGCCGAGCGGCTGTGGCAACGGGTGCGCTGCGGCATTCCCGGCACCCCGATGCCGAAGCTCACGGCGAAGGAACTGGATGACGATGCCCTGTGGGATCTGCTGCACCATCTGCAGAGCCTCGTCCCCGCCGGGCGTCAGGCGCTGCACGACCCCTTGCGCTGGACCATCGGCGTGCCGCGCCTCGCAGGTGCGCTGCCCACCGATCCGGCGGACGAACGCTTCAACGGAGTGAGCGCCACTTGGATTGCACTCGCGCCCATGCAAGCGCACACGCCGAACGTCAACGGTGTGATGCTGCAGGCTGCCCACGACGGCGAGCACGTTGTGCTGCGTATCCAGTACGCCGACAGGACCTTCAACGCTGCCGGCGTGCCCGGTGCGCCGGACGGCGTTGCGGTGCGACTCACGAGCGCAGCCCGTCCGCCCGTGCTGCCACTGCCCGGCATGCCGCTGCCCGTTGACCGCGCGCTCTGGCTGGCCGGCGCCAAGCCGGCTCCGGATGATCCGATCTTCGAACATCTCGTGCCGCGTTTCGAAAACCCGGACAGCGTGTGCAAGTCGCCCATCGGACCAGAACACGTCGGCAAGGCTGCTTGGCGTGATGGCCTGTGGACTGTGCTCATGCTCGTGAAACCTGAACGGGCCGGTCGTCTCAGTGTCGGTGGAACGATGCCGCTCAGCCTCGCGGTTTTCGATGGCGCGACGGCACGCGGCCCGCTGCCGGGAGCCTTCTCCCACTGGCAGACACTGCGTTTCCTGCCCTGATCAGCGCATCTTTGCGATACGGGAGGCGATCTCCCGCGCGATGACCATGGAGGCGCGCTGGTTCGGATGTCCGGTGCCGTTCACGAAGAGTGCGCCGGTATCCTCGCCTTCAGCAAGGCTCGCAACCAGCGCCGGCCCGAGATCCAGCACGCAATCCTCGTTGTCGAGCTCTTCGAGGATTGGCTTCCAAACGGTGGGCGTCCCGCTTCTGTAGCGCGCGATGTCATCCGACTGCGGGAGCAGCACGACGAGGGGCGCGCTGTCGGCTGCGCGCGAACTGTCGATGAACAGCCGCAGGAGCGCGGCCGTGACTTGGACCCCCTCGCCTCCGCGCTGCGTGAGTCGCAGAATCTGCTCATGACGCTCCCGATGTTCGCGCCGCGAGCGCATCCAGCGCAGCAGACGAAACGCATCCGTCCATGGCTCTGCGTGAAAGCCGGGACGGTACACCGCATCCAGCGCGCTCAGCGCGGAAGCATCGTAGTGACGGACAATTTCCGCGACCTTCGAAGGCGCCACACACGGCTGGTTCAAGAGGGCGAGGCTGCCGTCCGTCTCGAGGGCAAAGCGCGGTTTCGTCCAGGGCATGTCGGTCCAGTGGAGGTACGCGCTGCGCAGGATGTTCACATTGCGGAGCAAATCGTCGCGGCAAAGCGCAAGCACCGAGACCTTGGACTCAATGCTGGTACGGAGAGCGAGCGCGCGCAACAGGGCCTGATCCGTGCCATAGCCGGGCACGCCCGCGTTGTGCACGCGCCAGTTGTCGCCGAGAGCGACACCCAGTTGTGCAGCCCAAGTGTCCTCGAAGCGGAGTTCATCGCCGTGGGTGAACGAGTCCCCTGCGAGGAGGACGGCCATTGCATCGGCGCGCGTTGTCGTGACCACGCTACCGGTGCGCAAGCCGCGCTCGTCGGCCTGATAGAGCCCGTCCACCGAACGACCGGACGGTTTGATGGTCCAGCCAAGTGTCGCGTCAGGAATGATGTAGGCGTGCTCCTCCGGGGCCTTCCGCAGCAGTTCCTCGTGCTGCGTGGTCAAGCGCTCGAAGGGCAGCAGTTTGATGCCGAACAGCGTCGCATGGCCTTCAACATCACGGGTGAAAAGGCGCAGCGCGAGTTCGAGCACGGCCACGAAAATCAGCATCCCGATCAGGATGCGCAACAGAATGCGCAGCAGGCGACTCATGCGGATGTCCTCGCGAGAAAGTGCAGCGTGAACCACAGGACCAGCAGCAAGGCGACGAGCGTGAGGAACCACGGCGCAAGAGACACGGGTTGTGCGCTCCCGAAAGACGGGGCCCGCCACGTCTCGGTCGTGGTGCGCGCGCCAGCCGTGGCATCCGCATCCAGCACGCCTTCATTCACGGCCGCGGTACTGCTGCCCAGATGCGCAAGAATATCCCGCACCATCAGTGGCAGAGCTGCGTGCGCGGCCATCTCCTCCGGGTCTGCGAGCAACAGCAGATCCCCTGCACTGCCGACGAGCAGTGGTTCAGAGGCAAGGGTGCAGTGCACCTCGACGGAGGCCGGCGCCGCGTGCAACGCAAGCTCCAACGCCTCGCCAGCGGACTCGTCCGCCCACGAACCGGCCACAACGCCCCGGACACGCCGTTGCACACCAGCATGCGCCACACGGAGCATCTTCCCGGCCTTGCCACCGCCGACCCCGAGGTCTGCGTCTTCACGCACAAAGCTCACATCTGTCTGAGCCTTGAGCGCGCGGACGAGGCTCGGCGCCGAATCCGGCCCGAGGTGGACACGCACCGGGCCGCGTGCCAAGCGCAGGGTGGCCACGTCATCCTCGGGCAAGGCGTCGCCGCCGCCCACGCGCGCCTCGAGAATCTCGCCGGCGCGCAGCACGACATCAGGAATGGACCTCGAGAACGTCTCAGCGGTGAAAATCTGCTCGCACAGGATGCGCGGGTGTCCTGTCGCGGCGCTGATCTGCACTGTCAAGGTGCGTTCCGTTCCCGGACTGCGCTGGCGCGCCGTCACCTGCAACAGCCCCCCCGCCGAGAGACTGAGGCGCGTGATCCCCGCGTTGCCCACGGCATGTGCCAACTGGATGAAGCCTGCGTCCGCGGGCGCCGTGACTTCCGGGCGGTCCGTCACGAGCACGCCGATCTCGCCCTTGGCGCGGAGGTTGGCGAGCGCGCCTTGCGTGTCTTCCGCCATCAACACCCTCACAGGCTCACCCATGGCTGTGCGCAGCGTGGTTGTCGCGCGCTCGATCCCGCTCACACCCTGGACTCGCGTCAGCAACGAAGCGCGGCCATCATGGACGAGCACGTGAGGTGCTGGACCGTCCTGCCGTTCCGGACGGGCCAGTGCAAAGATGGCTGCCAGAAGGGCAACGCCGAGAAGCACGCGCTGCAGTTTTGGCAACACCAGACGCCGTGCAGGCGCCGTCGCAAGCACCCTTTCGAGCAACAGGACGCTGCTCCACTTGCGCCGGCGCGGGCGCGTGGCGAACAGCCAGAGCAGCAACGCCGGCGGAATGAGGGCGAGCACCCATGGCGCGGCGAAACTCACGCGTCACCGCCAGGGCCGCACCAGCGCAGCAGCGTGTCTTCGAAGGGCCGACTGTCATCGGCCGCGGTCATGCGCACACCATGCACATGACAAAGCCGCCGCCATGCTTCCTCATGTGCAGCAAGAGCCGCAGTCCACGCACCTTGTCGCGCTGCGCCATCATCCACAGCGCACTCCCGTTCGCCCTCGCCTCCGAGACAGCGATTCGCTCCGGCTGGCAGCATGCGTTCACATGCCGCCGCGATGAGAATGAGACTCGCGCCCCCTGCACGCGCGAGCGCCGCCACCGCCGCCGCAGGCAAAGGCTCGACCAAGCCATCCGAAAGGAGAATCACGATGCGGTGCGGCGCGGTGCGCAGCGTTGCGAGTGCGCTGAGTGCCGTCGGCCCGTCAGGCGCGGGCAGATTCTCGACGACCTGCAGCAATGGCTCGAATCGACGTGCTCCCTGCCAGCGCCCGAGCGTGACCGATCCGCCTTCACCCGCCAACGCGAGTTGCACGGTGCCACCGGCGGCGAGGCCGAGCCAACCGAGGGCCACTGCGAGTTCGCGCTGCAGGCCATCCTTGCCTCCGCGCTCATCTGCCATGGAGCCGGAGCGATCGAGGAGCAGCAGCAATTCGGGCGCCTCGCCACTTCCCGGCTGGCGCACGTGCAATTCGTCGAGCCGAGCCAGAACGTTCCAGTCGATGCGCCTCGGATCATCGCCCTCGACGAACGGTCTGTGGCCCCAAGGATCGCCTTGCGCCCCACGGCGCCGCGCCCCAGCGGAGCCGGTGCGACTGGCGAGCTGCCGCTCGAGAGCGAGCACGCGCGGACGGAAATCCGCAGCGAAGCGGAAAGGCATGCGGAGATGTTACTCCGCTGTCAGCGCGGTGCGACGCTCTGCAGCGCCTGACGAATGCGCCCGGCGAGTCCCTTCGGATCGAGACCGAGCTCCACCATCAACTCCGCGCGCGAACCGTGCGGCACGAGCGCATCCGGCAGGGCGATGGGACGAATGCGTGCTGCATCGAGACCGTGGAGTGCGCACTCCTCCAGCACGGCGGAGGCAAAGCCGCCACGGAGTGTGTGCTCCTCGAGAGTGAAGACCTGCGCATGCCTCGCGAGCAGGTCGCGCAGCATGTCGATGTCCATGGGCCGCACGAAGCGTGCATTGACCACCGTGATCTCGATGCCCTCGGCAGACAGAAGTTCGGCGGCCTCCATTGCTGGATAGACGAGGTGCCCAAGCGCGAAGATGGCCGCATCTCCACCCGAACGCAACTTCTCGGCAAGCCCCGCCAGCAGTTCCCGGCGGATCGGCAATTCCTGCGCGGCATCCGGTGCCGCCGTGCGCGGATAGCGGATGGCCACCGCCTTGCCGCTGTCCAGAGCGAGATCGAACATGGCCTGGAATTCCGTGGCGTCGCGCGCGGACATGAGCATGATGTCCGGGAACGTGCGCATGAAGGCGATGTCGTAGCTGCCGTTGTGCGTGGCACCATCCGGCCCCACCACTCCGGCGCGATCGATGCAGAACACCACCGGAATGTGGTTGAGTGAGACCTCGTGGAAGACCTGGTCGAAAGCGCGCTGCAGGAAGGTGCTGAAGATGGTGCACACCGGCTTCAGGCCCGCTTTCGCGAGACCCGCAGCGAACGCGACCGCGTGCTGCTCGCAAATACCGACATCGAAGGCCTTGCCCGGGTGCGCCTTCATGAAACGTGTCACCGCCGTGTTGTCGGGCATGGCTGCCGTGATGACACGCAGCTCCGGATCACGCTCGGCGCGAGCGATGGCCGCATCCGCAAAGACATCGCTCCAGTTGCGGATGCCCTGACGTGCGAACTCACGCTGTGGTGGTGACGAAGGCGGCAGCTTCGGACTGATGCCGTGCCACTTGATGGGATCGCGTACCGCATCCACGTGTCCGCGCCCCTTCTCGGTGATCACGTGCAGGAGCTTGAAGCCCTTCTGGCGCTTCAGGTCTTCCAGAATGGCCATGAGATGGCCGATGTCGTGGCCGTTCACGGGACCGAAGTAGCGCGGACCGAGTGCTTCAAAGATGTAGCCCGGACGAATGGCCGAGAGCACCGCATCGCGCGCCTGAGCGAGATCCTTCTCCAGCCGGTCGCCGACCACGGGAATGGCGTGAATGAAGCGATGCGCAGATTCTTTCAGCTCGTTGTAGAAGCCGCCCGCACGCATGCGCGCGAGATATTCAGAGAAGGCTCCGACGGACTTCGAGATGCTCATCTCGTTGTCGTTGAGGATCACCAGCACGTCGCGTTGCAGCACGCCGGCGTGGTTCAGCGCTTCGAAGGCCACGCCTGTGGCGATGGAAGCATCTCCCACCACTGCGACGTGATGGCGCTCGGCACCACCCTTGGCCAGGTCTCCCTCGGCCATGCCGAGCACCACGGAAAGCGCGGTGCCTGCATGGGCGAAGTGAAAGAGGTCGTAAGGGCTCTCTTCCGGATGGGTGTAACCGGCGAGACCGTGGCGCTGACGAATGGTGCCGAACTGTTCGCGACGGCCCGTCAGGAGCTTGTGCGGGTAGCACTGGTGCGAGACATCGAACACCAGACGGTCATGCAGGAAGTCGTAGACGCGATGCAGGGCGATGGTCAGTTCCACCACGCCGAGACCGCTCGCGAGATGGCCGCCGTTGCGGCCGATGGTCTCCACGATCGTGGAGCGGATCTCTTCGGCCACCTTCGGCAGATCGGCCAGAGGCAGGGCACGAAGGTCTGCGGGATCGTTGATGCGTTGCAGGAGTCCCATGTCAGTGATCCCTCCCGGAGACCCAGTCAGCGAGCGCTCCGAGAAGGCCCCCGCCATCATAAGGTGCGATGACGCGCCGCGCTTCGTCTGCACATTGATGCGCATCTCGCCGTGCGGCTTCGAGACCGACCACCGCTGGCCAGGTGAGTTTGCCGCGCTCCATGTCTTTCCGCGTCGCCTTGCCGAGCTGCTCCGCAGTGGAGGTCTCGTCGAGAATGTCATCCGTGATCTGGAAGGCGAGGCCGAGGTGCTCGCCGTAGCGCGTGACGGCAGCCAGTGCGGAACGGTCGGCCCGCGCCGCAATGGCACCCATGCAACACGCGGCGCGGATCAAGGCCCCGGTCTTCCTGAGATGGATCGCACGCACCACTTCGAGATCCTTCGGGCCGTTCTCCGCAAGCAGGTCGAGCACCTGGCCACCGATCATGCCGCGCGTGCCCGTCGCTTCACCGAGAGCTGCGATGAGAGGCTGGACGAGGTCGCCCGCGGGCATTTCTCGTGCCAGCAGTTCGAAGGCGAGGCAGCAGAGTGCATCGCCAGCGAGAATGGCGGTGGCCTCGTCGAATTGCCGGTGGTTCGTGGGCCGGCCGCGACGGAGATCGTCATCGTCCATGGCTGGCAGGTCGTCGTGCACGAGACTGAAGGCGTGGATCAGCTCGAGGGCCGCGGCTGGCGCATCCAGAAGCGCGTCATCCGCACCGAGGGCCTGCCCAGTGGCGTAGACCAGTGACGGACGGAGACGCTTGCCCGGAGCCAGTGCGGACCAGCGCATGGAGGCGTGGATGCGGCCGGGCACATCCGCCGCCGTCGGCAACCAGCGCTCAAGCACGGCATCAATGCGGCGGGCTGAGAGAGCGACGAAGCCGGGAGCGTCAGCGCGCGGGGCGTCGTTCTGGCGTTGCATCCTCACCGCCTCTCCCCTCGCTGCCGTCATCTTTCGTGAGAACCTCGAGTCGTTTCTCGAAGGTGTCGAGATCCGCCTGCAGGCTCGCGCGGAGCTTGCGCCCCTCTTCGTAGCGGCTCACGGCATCCTCAAGAGACAAGGCACCGCCTTCGAGCTCCTCGACGAGTTGACGGAGCTTCTCCATGCGTTGCTGGAATGTGCTGCTTTCCGCTGCGCGATTCATGAGCCGAAGGCTAGCAACCAGCGCTCAGCGAGGCGAGTCCGGGGCGCTGTGCGAGCGGATGGTTTCCCCGCTGCCGAGCAGGGTCTCGAGGATGGTGCCCGGAGGCGCATCCGCAGCGCGGCGGACGAGCGTGCCGTCGGCGCGCCGCGTCAGCGAATAACCGCGCTCCAGAATGGCGACCGGGCTCAAGGCCTCCAGAGCGGACGTGTGGCGCCCGAGCCTCGCCGCGGCGTCCTTCAGTTGGAGCCGCAACGCTGCGTCCATGCGGGCCGCGAGCAGTTGCACATCGCCACGCGAGCGACGCAGCCGCAGCGCCGGCGCGACCTGCCCGAGTCGCTCCCCCAAGCGGGCCACAAGTGCCTTGCGCTGTGCGAGCGGGCGGACAAGGCCGGCCTTGAGGCGCTCCGCGAGGAGGTCCAATTCCTGGCCCAACTCGCGCTGCCGCCGCGCGAGCGCACGCGGCATGCGCCGCTTGGCGTCGTCCAATTCCTCCAGCAGTTCATCGAGCCGCGGCACGGCGCGCACCCCACCTTCAGTGGGCGTGAAGGCGCGGAGGTCAGCCACGAGGTCACAGAGGGTGACATCAATCTCGTGGCCGACGGCACTGATGACCGGCACAGGCGAGGCGGCGACGGCGCGCACCAGCGCCTCATCGTTGAAGGCCCACAGATCCTCGACCGAGCCACCACCGCGGCCGAGAATGATCACGTCCACGCGCGCGCTGGCGGCGAGGCGCTGCAAAGCCTCGCGCAGCTCTTCCGCTGCTCCCGCTCCCTGCACCCGCGCGGGCGCGAGCAAGAGAGACATGGAAGGGAAACGCTTCCAGATGGCCTGCTTGATGTCCTCGATGGCAGCGCCGGTCGGCGAGGTCACGACTCCGACCATGCGCGGGAGGAACGGCAAGGGCCGCTTGCGCTCGGGGCTGGTGAGCCCTTCCTGGTCGAGGCGCTCCTTCAACGCAAGAAATGCGCGGCGCACATCGCCTTCGCCTTCGGGCACGAGGCTGTGCACGATGATCTGAAAGCGCCCGGCCGCCGGCCAGATGGTGAGCTTTCCGCGCAAGACCACGCGCAGGCCCTCGGCGGGCTTGACCGAGATCTGCCGCGCGTCACGAGCGAACAACGCACAGGCCACGCTGGCTTCTGCATCTTTCAGCGCAAAGTAGATGTGCCCGGAAGCCTGCGCGGTCACACGCGAGATTTCTCCCACCACGCTCACATCACGAAACTGTGATTCGAGGAGATCGCGCGCCTTCTGGCTCACCTGCAGGACGGAAAGTGGCCGCGCCGCCGGCGGCTGCCCCATGAAGTTCATGAGCCGCCAGCCACGGCAAAGGGCAGCTTCGCCGCAGTCCACGTCGCCGGCTCGACACCCGTCAGCACCATCTGATAACGGTCATTGAAGAAGGGCGAACGCAAGGCGCGCGCAACGCCCTGATGGAAAGTCACCGTCCCGCGCACGAAGGAGAGTTCAAGAATGCGTGTGGGTGTCGTGAGCTGAAAGCTGAGGCGCTCTGCTTCCACCACACGCGCCAGGACGTCATCGCGGCTCCACACTTCAAACACCACGTTGGTGAATCCGAGACTGTCAACGCCCGCGGCCGAACGGAGGACATGACGCTCGTAGCCGTTGTGTCGGGCGAGCAGCGCATTGAGATCGGCGAGCAGCGCCGCATCCGCTTCGCGCAGGTCCGCTTTCGGCGCCTGCCCGGTGGCTGCCGTGCGCTCTTTCAGCGGAGTCACCGGCACCGGTTGTGCGGCCCGCAGTTCCTCGATGATGCGATTCTGTTCCTGGATGAGCTTCTGGTCCGCCAGCACGCGTTCGGTGAGGCGCGTGAGCTCCTGACGCGCAAGGCCGAGATCCGCAGCCACGCGTTCTTCTCGCGCCGCGGCAGCCCCGATGCGCTCCTCGCCTACCTTCACTTCACCTCTGGCTGCGTCGCGTTCCCGCGCGATGTTGGCCCGTTCCATGGCGTTGGCTTCGAAGGCCGTCCGCAGACGCGCGAGTTCCTGGAGAAGCACATCGCGCTCGACGCCCTCGACACCACGGATGCGTTCCTCGAGCGCCTCCAGTGCAGCCACGCGCGAGCTCTCTTTCCCCTCATCGGTGCGCAGGGCGTCGGCCACATCACCACCAAAGCTCTTGAAGGCGAACACGACGGCAGCCGCGAGCACGAGGATGCCGAGTGCGATCAACCAGAACAGGCGCCGGCTCGCCGGGCGCGTGGATTCGAGGCGCGCGGCCAGCGCTTCCTGCGAATGCCGCATGGCCTCGAACGAATCATTCAGAGCCTGCGTGGACCGGATCATCAGATCCGAACGGCTGCGATCGCGCATTTCACCCGCGAGCTTCTGCTGCTCTTCGTGCATGCGGCGCAACACTTCCGCCTGCATTTGCAGAGCCGCGCCCAGACCTTCCAGTGCCGCCACATCGCGCCGGGGTTGCACGCTGGGGAGCTGGCCCTCAGCGCCGCTCGGCTGTTCTTCGTTCTGGTGCAGAGCATCACTCATCTGTTCACGGCACTTTCCCGGAGCAGGACCTCGATGGAATTGGGTGCCGCGTCATCGAGAGCCCGCCGCGTGGCACTGCGGGCCACCAGCAGGACGCCCGCGATGGAACCCGTCGCACCCGGCTCCAGAGTGAGCGGCGGATCGGTGACGCAACTGAGCGCGCGCTGATGTCCGGGTGCGAGCGGTTCTTCCAGACGACCTTCAAGAAGTGCGCCGAAAGGGGCCTCGCCCGCAAGCGCAGGGACGAGCCGTGCCTCACGACCACCACTCACGATGCGCGCCCCCTGCAAGGAAACGGTCTGCGCCTCCGGGCCATGGTTTTCGATCACGAGGTCGATGCGGCCCCTGCCGAGCACCGGTTCCGCCAGCGCACGTCTCTCAGGAACGGCAAAGCGCTCGCGCACCAGCACGTGTAGCCCGCCACTGTCGCCGCTGAGCACCGTGATCAGGCGCGGTTCTTCAGCAGCGGGTGGCGGCACTTCGTTCCTCTCGCGCCGCCCTGCGAGGTGATGCACAAGGAGCATGGCCGCGAGCGCCAGCATGGAGAGAATGAGCAACACCCGCGCCATGTGATCTCACCAGGCCGTGGCCTTCTTGCCCGTGTCGTTCCACCACTTCTGCCAGGCGGGTGCGCCTTCGACGCCTGTCTTCACCCCGGTGAGGAGTTTGAGACTGCCCTCGGTCGCACGCTTGATCTTCTCGAGGTTGTTCTTGGCAGTCGTGTCGCGCGGATCGTTGGCGGCGCTCCAGGCGCTGTTGTAGATCTTCAGCATGGCTTCGACCGCTTCCTTCTTCTGTGCCAGCGGCGATTCCCGATAGAAGCCGAGCGCTTCGGCGGCGGAGCCTCGCACCTCCCAGTCCTTGTAGTTCATGTACTTGGTGAGGAACGGGAGCTGCTTCGCGCTGTGCAGCTTGCCGACGGCCACCAGCACCTGGCCGTGATAGGTGAGGTCCTGTGCCGTCGTCTTTTTGCCAGCTTCGTCCGCAAGGATCTTCGCCGAAGTGTCGGCGTCCTTTTCCTTCACTCCGCCACCCATGCGGGCGATGGCTTCCACCATGGCGCCGCGCACCTTCGCATCCTTCGCGTTGAGACACTTCGGCAGCAAGGTGTGGATCTCCTTCCTCTGCGCCTCGTCGGCTGCATCCCATTTCTCGGACACGAGCTTGGTGAAGTGCTCCATGTCCGCTTCGATCTTGCCTTTCACCGCGCCCTGCAGACCGGTGAGCGCTTCGGCCAGCGCGGTCTTGTCCGCCTCGCTCGCTTGCGCTTCGAGAACGCTTCCGATCAGCAACACGCAGCAAGAAACCACAAGGAATCGCATCATGGGACAAACCTCCGGCACGTCTTGCATTCTCCGGCGGCGGCCGCTTTGCGGCAAGCCTCCGGGTCACGCAGGGGACGCATGCACAGCCTCCGCAAGCAGCCGGGTGACAGGGCCGTTCACGAGAGGCAGAGCTTGATGTTCCAACGCAGCCACGGCGCGAATGCCCCGCACGGAAGCCGCGATGAATGCCTCCTCGGCGCCGAGGACATCGGCCGCGGTGAGTTCGCGCTCCTCCACAGGGATGGCCTGACGTACTGCTGCTGCCAGCAGGACCTCGCGAGTGATGCCCGGCAGAATCGGCAGCAGAACGGGAGGCGTGCAGAGCCGCCCCTGTTTCACCAGAAAGAATGTCGAGCGCGTGCCCTCGAGAATCCGGCCATCCGGCATGCGGAGCAGGACTTCATCGAATCCCATGCGCTGACCGGCCTCGAACGCGAGCCTCGCCGAGAGGCCATTCATGGTCTTGTGCTGCGCGAGCGGGCGCGGCCCGTCAAAGGGTGGCAGCGCCCATCCGAGATGCACCGGCTTCGACGCGTCAGCGGGCAGTTCCTCGGTCTGAATGACACGTTGCGTTGACCGGCCGAGGTGCAGCAGCGTCACGCGCAGCAGCGCTTCACCCGCCGCGGTCGCAGCACGCGTGCACTCTCGCGCGAGGACCCCGCCTTCAGGAGGCGCAGGAAAGTTCAGCGCGGAAGCTGAGACCCGCAGCCGCTCCAGATGGCGTTCGAGATGCACAACGCCACCCTGGCTGACGCGCATGGTTTCGTAGAGCCCCGCGCCGGAGAGCAATGCGGGCGCCGCGAGTTCCAGCGCGACACGCGCTGTCGAGCGGAGTTCGCCATCGATGAGCACACAGAAACGCGAGTCGAGCATCATTCCTGCCCCAAGAGTGCAGCCACCTTCTGCAGCGTCTCTTCCCGCTCCGCTGCGGGATCGGAGTCGAGCACGATACCGCCCCCCGCGTGGAGGTGCAGCACACCTCCGCCGCTGTAAAGAGTACGGATGAGGATATTGAAACGGCTGCTGCCATCGCAGCCAATCCAACCGAGCGAGCCGCAATAGGGGCCGCGCGCCTCGGCCTCCAGAGCATCGATGATCTCCATGGCCCGGATGCGCGGCGCGCCCGTGATGGATCCGCCGGGGTGCGCAGCACGCAGCAAGTCCACCAGTCCGAGTCCCGGGCGCAGTTCTCCGGTGACTTCGGCCACCAGATGGAGCACCGTCGGATGCACTTCAACATCCACAGGCGAAGGCACGCGCACCGTGCCCGGGCGGCACACGCGCGCGAGGTCATTCCTCAGAATGTCCACGATCATGGCGAGTTCCGCACGGTCCTTGGTGGAGGAACGCAGTTCCGTGGCGCGCTGCCGATCTTCCTCCGTGGTGTGACCGCGAGCGATCGTGCCCTTGATGGGACGCGTCCTCACCGCGGCGCCCTGCACATGCAGGAACTCCTCCGGCGAAAAGGAGAGCAGTGCTTCGCCCTCATGCTCGAGCCAAGCCCCGAAGCTGGGCGGATTGAGCCGCCGCAACGCGACATGATGCTCGAGAAGATCCGCCGGCCGCGCGAGAGTCCAGTGCTGCGCGAGATTGGCCTGATAGATGTCGCCGCGCCGGATGTGCTCCAGCGCGCAACGGACCCGCGCCTCGTGCGCCGCCGCATCGGGAGCCTCCAATACGGTGGGTGCCACGCTCGACATTGGCGGGAGCGGCCTCTGCAGCGCCTCCAATACGGCCGAGCGCTGCGCAAGAAGCTCGGCTTGCGCCGGATCGTTGTCGCCGCCATGCAGAACCGCCAGTCGGCCCAAGCCCGTCTGTTCGTCCCGCACCACCGTGACACGACTCTCGATGACAAGGAGATCGGGCAAGGTGGAGAGTGGCTGATGTCTTCCCGGCAACTCCTCGAGGGCATGCCTCAGTTCGTAACTGAGAAGAGCGACGCAACCGCCGCTGTACTCCGGAGCACCCGGAACGCGTGGTGCAGCGCCGAGCCGCTCGGCGAGCAGCGCAAAAGGGTCACCTGCATCGCCGCGGCGCCAAGAAAGTCGCCGTCCAAAGGGAAGCGCCAGCACACTGCTGCGACCGTGGGGAGGACCGCCGCCACTGTCCAACAGAACGGGTGGGCCGAGATGCCTGAGGCGCAGCAGCAGTTCGCCTGCATCCGGCAGCGCACCGAGATCTTCCATGTGCGGGTGAAACCCGACTGACGACATGGCGCGAGTCTAGCGAGGGGCTGTATCCTGCGGCCAGTGAAGCACCTGCGGGCATTCCTGACCCACCTCGAACACGTGCGCGGCATGTCCATCCACACGGTGGCTGCTGCTGCGCGCGATCTCACGGCACTCGCTGCAGAACACGGCGGCGTCGCAGCCGACCCGGCCACTCTCGCCACCCCGCAATTGAAGAGCCACATTGTCGGCCTGGTGGGACGCGGCCTCGCCCGGAGTTCGGTCGCACGACACGCCTCCTCCATCCGCACGTTTTTCCGCTGGCTCCTCGACGCTGGTCACATCGAAGTCGATCCGTCGCGCAGCCTGAAGGTCCCGCGGCCTCGGCGCAGCCTGCCGAAGGCGCTCTCATCAGAAGACCTGCTGCGTCTCCTCAGCGCCGCGGGCGGCGACGATTTCACCTGCACCCGCGATCGTGCAGTGCTTGAAGTGCTGTACAGCTCCGGTGTGCGCGTGAGCGAAATGGCTGGATTGTCCCGGGAGGATCTCGATATGCGCTCGGGCCGCATGCGCGTCCTCGGCAAAGGGCGTCGTGAGCGACAGGCCTTTCTCGGCCGCCATGCCTTGAAGGCACTTGCGGATTGGTGGCCGCTGCGAACAGGGGTCGCGAAGGGCAAGGACCGAGACCGCGTTTTTCTGAACCGCTTCGGCACGCCCCTCACCGACAGGAGCATCCGGCGCGTACTGGCGCGGCGCATCCGCGGCGCCGGACTGCCCAGCGGCATCACACCGCACACCCTCCGCCACACCTTTGCCACGCATTTGCTGACTGCTGGCGCGGGCCTCAAGGAAGTGCAGGAGATGCTCGGCCACCGGCATCTCTCAAGCACGCAGATCTACACCCACGTGACACCGGGCCACCTGAAGAAGGTGCATGAACGCGCGCACCCCCGCGGCAAAGTCAGTCCTCGCACTCCTGTTGGTGCTTGAGGTACCAGCTGAGCATCGCGCCCACGCATTCGCCGCACCAGTCGTGCTCTTCGAGAAGCCGCGTCCCGAAACCCTGTGCCTGTTCGCGGCGTGGTGCATCCAGGTGCGCGCTGCCTCCCTGCAGTTCGAGCAGGGCGTCGCGAGCCATGCGCAGCACTTCCCCTTCGCGTTCGCGGAAGAAACTCCGCTCGAGGGTGCGGTACTCGGCGGCGAAGAGCTCCTTCAAGACCAGCGGCGCATCCGGATCAGAGAGTCGGAAGGCCGCGATGCGTCGGATGAGGTTGTTCCTGAACTCGGCCGCATCCGTGGTGATCCCGAGGTGCTTCTCGACGTTTTCCATGCTCGCCGCATCGGGAGCACGGTCTTCATGGCGGCGCTCATCGTGCACGCGCTCGCCCGTGCCGAAGGCCTTCACCTCCCGCAGGTAGTCGTGGAAGATGCGATCTGACTCATTCTCGTCCACGAGCCGCGACGCCTCGCGCAGAGTCTTGCCAAGCCGCAGAACAAGCTCGGCCCTGACATCCCTGAGGAAGCTCTCGCTCTGACCGAAGGCCCCGTCAGGCGCGATGCGCAGGAACGCATAGAGCGAGGGGTCTGCGAGCAAGCGCGGCAGGGCATCGAGGACATCCATCGGTGTGAGACAGGCGCCACTGCGACTGACACTCACCTCGGAGAGCATGCTCTGCATCTCGCGCGGTGAGGCACCCACACGTCCCTCGTAGGAAGCTTCGACGCATTCCTCGAACTCCTCCTCGGCGCCGTCGTACTCGGCAGCCAGGACTTCGATGCCTTCCGTGAGCGCGTGGCGCTCTGGTTCGTCGAGCCCTTCAGGCAGCGTGCCGTCCTCATACAGCGCGACCTTGTCGGCAGGTTTCAGTTTCTTCAGCACCTTCGCCAGCACGCCTTCGTGGGCGGCAGGATCGGGTCGACGCATGCGCGTCAGCACGGCAAAGAGCGCCGCCACTTCCGCACAGTGTGGCGCGATGTGCATGCCGTGGGCGACGGACTCGAGATGTCGTTCGTAGATCTTCGCCTCGGTGGAAACCCGTCGGAGGTAGGGCACGCGCACGAGTTCCATGCGCCCCTTGAAGCCGGGGAAAGTGGGATCGCGTTTGAACGCCGCGAGGTACTTCTCATCCGACGTGCCCACCTGCAGGAGATCGAGGGCCACGGTAATGGCCGGGAGATGAAGCATGCCGCGCTCCACCGTCGTGAGCAGATACTTGTTCGCCTCCAGCGGTCGCTTCAGGAAGTCGCTGTACTCCGCGATGCCGTGGTTGGCATCCACCAGATCGCCGTGAGCCTCGTGCAGATCTTCGTGCATGAGCACGGCCGGCAGTCCGTCCATGGAACCGTGCGCGAGCATGCGGGAGGCTGCATCCACAGTCGTCTGCGGCTCGATGGTCACTGATCCGATGCGGTAGCGATGGGAAACGTAGAAGCGCTCGACACGCACGTGCCTGAGCACGCGTTGCCAGTCCCCTTTGCAGGAGCGCAACAACGTCTCGTAGAGCACCTTGTTCTTGGGGCTGAGTTCGCCGCGCTGAATTGCATCACTGAGCACGAACCGGTCACGCTCCGACGCATCGGCCGTGGCCAAGGCCTCCTCAAGCATTTCGAGGCGGCGCTTCTTGGGGATGAGCAGCCACGGCGGGTCTTTCATCTCGCAGGGGATGCGACTGGTGATGAAGCGGTCATCCACGTGCGCAAGCGAGCCTTCGTCAGCATGAGTGCGCCTTCCGAATCCCACCTCGCCTTTCTCCGTCCGCTCGCAGAAGACCCACGAGAACCGGAACAGCGGGCAGTCGTCCGTGCGACTCCATGCCTCCAGCCCGTTCCTGAGGCAGTCCACGATGCTCGACTTCGAGGAACCGTTGGGCCCGTGCAGCAGCACGAAGCGGTCGCAGCGCCCGCGCTCGGCGAACCCGCTGATCACGTCGTAGAGCCGGTTCTGCACTTCCTCCTGCCCATAGACCGTGGCGAGCCCGTCACCGCGCGGATCATCGAAGAGCGCAAAGCGCCGCGTTGGAGCGCCACCGAGCCCCGGCACCTCGTACGCGCCATGGTGCACAAACAGATCGCGCAACATCTGATGCACGTTGCGCGTGAGTGTGTACGGCCGCGCGTAGAGGAGTTCGAGATACTCCTCGAAGGTGAGCTGCGCCCGCTGCCCTTCGAAGGAGTCCTTCGAGTGCTGCGTCACACGGGCGATGGCCTTGTCGATTCTCGGGTCCATGCTTCAGAATGGTCTACGGATCGGGAGCGCCGCTCGGGAGTCCGGCCATGCGGGGCTTATCGGCCTGAAGGCGCGCGCAAGTTCGGGAAAAGACCGGCCATGGCGAAGCAGCCACGGAGCCACCGGCGCTCACAACCCCAAGGCGGGCTGTAGCGGAAGGACGAACGGCGCAGCACGAAACGATGACCCCGACGGGATTTGAACCCGTGTTACCAGGATGAAAACCTGGTGTCCTAGACCTGGCTAGACGACGGGGCCGAACGCGCGAAACGGTATCAACACCGCGGCGACACGCCAGAGTTGTTTCAAAGCCGTTGAACCGACACCTCTGAGCCCGCCGGCGCCTGATTTTCCCGCGGGATAGCATGGCCGCCATGCGCACATTCAGCCTCGCTCTGCTCACACTTCTTGCGGCCTGCACCACTGGAACGCCGGGCGCCGGCAGCCCCCCGCCGGACTCAGCTTGGACTCCTCTCTTCGACGGCAAGACCCTCGACGGATGGGTGAACGTGCAGTGTGCCCCCAGCACGTTCACCGTGAAGGACGGCCTGCTTGTCTCGAGCGGCATCCCGACCGGCATCCTCCGCACGGCCCGCATGTACGAGAACTTCGAACTCGAACTGGAGTGGCGCCACATGAAGGCTGGCGGCAATGCCGGCCTCTTCATCTGGTCCGATGCGCTCACTGCTCGGGGGCAACCCTTCTCACGCTCCATTGAAGTCCAGGTCATGGATGGTGTGGAGAAGCCGGGCTTCTACACCTCGCAGGGAGACATCTTCTCAATCCACGGCGCGCGCATGAAGCCTGACCGCCCGCATCCGAACGGCTGGGAACGCTGCCTGCCCGCCTCGAACCAGACACGCCCGTCGCCTGAATGGAATCACTACCGCGTGGTGGCCAATGAGGGCGTGCTGAAGCTCTCGATCAACGGCGTGGAAGTCAGCGGTGCTTCCGCCTGCACGCCCCGCAAGGGCTACATCTGCATTGAATCGGAAGGCAGTGAATGTCACTTCCGGAATCTGAAGATCAAGGAGCGCCCGGCGAGTGCAACTCCCCTCAACATGAAAGACGTGGCGCAAGAGGCCGACCACTTCCGTTCTCTCTACAACGGTGTCTCCCTTGCCGGCTGGAGAGATGCAGCGGAGAAGTCCGCCCACTGGCAAGCGCATGATTGGACCCTCGCTCACGACGGCAAAGGCGGCGACCTGTGGACCAGCGAGGAATTCGGGGACTTCGAGCTCATGGTGGACTGGCGCCTTGCGGGCGCTGCCAAGGAAATGCAGCGCCCGGTGCTGGGTACCGATGGTCTCGAGAAAAAAGGCGCCGACGGAAAGCCTGAACTCGTCAGTGTCAGCGACGCCGGCGATTCCGGCATCTACCTCCGCGGCAGCAGCAAGGCTCAGGTGAATATCTGGTGCTGGCCCTGCGGCTCCGGCGAAACATGGGGCTACCGCACAGCCGCCGAGACGCCCGCGAGCGAACGTGGCGCCTATGTGCCGCTCGTGCGGGCGGACGCGCCGCCCGGGCAGTGGAACCGCTTTCACATCCGCGTCGTGGGTGAGGCCCTCGATGTCATCCTCAATGGCAAGCGCGTGATCAAGGAAGCGCTGCTCAGAGGGGTCGCCGCCCGCGGTCCCATCGGGCTTCAAAGCCACGGTGACGCCATCGAATTCGCGAACATCTACGTCATGCGCATCAAGCCCTGACAGTGCGCCGCAGCACACACCTCGCCTCGATACTGATCCTCTGCGCCCTTGCGGGCGCCGTGGCGCCTGCGCAAGGCGTGCGCGTCATCCTCGCAGATGGCCGCATCGTGGACCAAGCCGGCGCAGGTTCGACGCGCGCGGGCGCGCTGGAGCTGAAGGTAGAACCCGTTCACGACGGGCGTTTCGACGTTGAGCTCAGGAATCCGACCGCGTTGCCGTTCGGGATCACTGCGGCACGGCGCGGAACACCAGTCTTCCTCACCCACGCTGCGATTGCTGCACCACCCGGCTGGCGCATTGACTGGGCTGAAGCGCGCGGAGCTGAGCGCGCCTTCGCCTGGAACGATCAGGAAGTGTGGGATGTGCTCGGCCCACGGCATCGACGCACCACCGCGCTCACGCTCGAAGAGAGCGCGCGCTGGCACCACCTGAATGGCGGCGAGTGCATTCGCTGGCAGGTGCTCCTGGCTCCCGAGCCCGTGCCCGCACGCGACGGTGCAAGCGCCGACCGCTGTCGCGGTGCCCTCCGCAGCGTGGACGCCGCTGAATGCGCAAAGCAGCGCGCACTGTTTCCGCGGCTCGAGCAGTTGCGCAGGCAGTTCACCATCGCGGACACCGCTCCCCCCTTCGACACGGCGCCAGGCACGCGCAACTTCGGCTGGTATCTCCACTGGTGGCAGCGGCGCTTTGATTACGGCCATTCAGCTCCCTGCAACGGGCCCTTTGACTGGGGCGTCGTGCCTTGGTCGGGCGGCAACACGAATGCGCACTACGACCTCGTGGCCTGCTGCATCGAGAACTGGTTGGACTCCGGCGACGCCGGTGCCTGGCGCCTTGCACTCTTGCTGGCGCGCCAGATGGCCACGCGCGGATTCACCAACACGGATGAACCGTTGCCTTTCCCCGGCTGGCCTGCGGGGTACCTGAACCACAGTTGGCATTTCGAGAAGACGAACACCGAACGCCCGGACAGCGCAGGACGGAAAGGCTTCGGGCATCCCGGGAACTACATGCCGCCGCAGAGTTCTCACCAATGGGATCTCGGCGTCTTGATGACAGCCGAGCTCTCGGGTGATCCTCATCTCCTTCGCACCATGGCGCAACGGAGAGCCTTCCTCCTCGCCGTGGGACATGAACGCATTTGGGATGGGAGTTGGGGCATCCGACCCGCCGCGTGGCATCTCCGCAATCTGCTCGCCTTCCGCGTCGTGCGCGAGGACAAGAGCATGGAGGCTCGCGCCGAGGCGTTCCTCGCCCATTGCATGAAGCTCATCGGCCCCGAGGCCAAGTGGCCGACGGATCGCGGTTCACCTGAGTGGCAAACGCCATGGCAAACGGCGTTGTTCGTCTCTCTTGCTGCCGAATGGCGTGAACTGGGCGTCGGCAAGGGACATCGGCCTCGCTTGCTCGCGCTCGGCCGCTGGGTGCTCGATGAGACCACGACCTTCGTGAACGAAGAAGTCGGTGAGTGCTTGAAGGGTGCCTACCGTGTGCGCATCGCAGAAGGCGGCCGCGCAGAGGTGACGGAGTGGCTGGCTCCCATCTCGACACCGCTGCTCTTGCCGCTCTGCACCGTGATGGCCAATGCGGATCCCCGTTACGTGCGTCACCTCACCGCGGCACGGCGCACCGCCGCCGCGGCGGCGTGGCGCGGTTGGGGTGACCTCAGCACCAAAGGCAGCGCCGGAGAATCCGACTGGGGCTCTTCCATGTACCCGGGCTCCATGCCCAAGGCGGCCGCGGAGCTTCTGCTCGGCGCGCGACGCGCCCACATGCGCTGAATAAGGCCGGCGGGGATCGAACCCGCGACCAACGGATTAAAAATCCGTTGCTCTACCGACTGAGCTACGGCCTCGTAGCGGGCCGGGGTCTGGCACTGTGGCCGGGCCCCTGCCCCCGGAACACGGCGGCGGGAGCCATTACGGCTCACACCGTCGTGAGTTCGTCTGATTTTTTCTTGAGCAGGCCGTCGATCTTCGACTCCTGCTGCTTGGTCAGGTCCTGGATCTTCGCTTCGAGATCCTTCTCCTGATCCTCGGTGAGCTTCGTTTCCTTCTTCGCCTGCTGCGCCACCTTCATGGAGTCGCGGCGCACATTGCGCACCGCCACGCGCTGCTGCTCACCCAGCTCCTTGATGTGCGCGACGAGCTTCTTTCTCTGCTCCTCGGTCATCATGGGAACCGGCAGGCGGATGATCTTGCCGTCACTCTGCGGCGTGATGCCGAGATTGCTCGCGAGAATGGCTTTCTCGATGGACGACGTTGCGGTCGCGTCGAAAGGCTTGATCACGATGCTGCGCGCATCGGAAACCGAAACCTGCGCCAGTTGCGAAATGGGCGTCATGCTGCCGTAGTAGTCCACCTTGATGTGGTCCACGAGGCCCGGCGCCGCGCGGCCCGTGCGGATGCCGCGCAAGTCATCCTCGAGGCGCGCCACGGCCTTGCCCATGCGGTCCTTCGTCTCGTTCAAGATGCCGTTGTAGCTGAGGTCCATCGTTCAACCCTCCGCCCCGCCGACCTGCGTGCCCACGTCGCCGCCGTGCAGCAGCTTGACGAGATTCGCTGGTTCGGACATGTCAAAGACCACGATGGGGAGCTGGTGCTCCATGCACGTCGTGATCGCTGTCTTGTCCATGACGCCGAGGCCCCTGTTGATCACTTCGAGGTAGCTGATGCGCGTGAAGCGCTTCGCATCGGTGTGCTTCCTCGGATCACGGTCGTAGACGCCATCCACTTTGGTGGCCTTGAGCACGGCCGCGCACTCGAGCTCGAGCGCGCGCACCGCAGCCGCCGTGTCCGTGGTGAAAAAAGGACGACCTGTGCCGCAGGCGAGAATCACTACACGCCCCTTCTCGAGGTGGCGCATGGCGCGGCGCCGGATGAACGGCTCCATCACCTCGCGGATGTCGATGCCCGAGCACACCCGCGTCGGCACACCCTTCTTTTCGAGGCAATCCTGCAAAGCCATCGAGTTGATGGCGGTCGCCAGCATGCCCATCTGATCCGCCGTGGCGCGATTGATGCCGAGGGGCTCGATCTGCGCACCGCGGAGGATGTTGCCGCCGCCGATCACCACCGCCACTTCAGCGCCGGTGGCATGAGCGGACTTCACAACCTCCGCAGCGCGCTGCACGGCCGCGATGTCGATGCCATGCCCACCGGGTTCGCACAGCGATTCCCCGGAGAGCTTGAGCAGCACCCGCTTCCAGCGCAGCGACGAATGCGCCTTCGAATCACTCACCGATGCGAATCCTCGAGAAGGAGAGGATGCGCACGTTGCTGACGCCCGCTGCCTTGGCACCAGCGGCCAACCAGACGCCGACTTTCTTCTCCGGGTCGAGCACGCACTCCTGCTCGATGAGAGCACGCTCCGCGACGAACTTCTGGATGCGCCCACCAACCATCTTCTCGGCGATGGCCTGGGGCTTGCCGGATTCAACAGCCTGCTTGATGCAGATTTCGCGCTCCGCGGCGAGATCCTTCTCCGGGATGCCAGTGGCATCCACGGCAAGGGGTGCCGGCGTCACGGCGACGATGTGCATGCAGAGCTCGCGCAACACCTTCGCGAAAGCCTCGCTGCCGATGTCGCCTTCTGCACTGACTTCGACAAGACCGCAGCTCTTGTTGTCGAAGTGCTGGTAGGCACCTGCGATGCCGCCCATGCGCACGACGCGCCGGATGGCCATGTTCTCGCGGATGGTGTTGGCTGCATCGTCGAGCAGCGCCTTCACCTTGCCGCCGCAGCACGCGAGCACGGATTCTGGCGAGGCGGCTTCAGGAGCGGAGGCCATGGCGGCATCCAGCGCCGCTGCCGCAAGGGCCTGGAACTTCTCGTTGCGCGCGGAGAAGTCCGTCTCGCAGGAGACGAGCACCGCCGCACCACCCTTGTTGCCCGGCCCGATGGCAACGCGCACGACACCTTCGAACGTGTCGCGGTCCGCGCGCTTGGCCATCTTCGCGATGCCGCGCTCGCGCAGCACCTTGATGGCGCTGTCCATGTCGCCACCGGCGGCATCGAGAGCGCTCTTGCATTCCATCATCGGTGCCTGCGTACGTTCGCGCAGTTCCTTCACCATGGCAGCAGTCACTGGAGGCATGTGATGTCCTTTCGTGACTCAGGCCAAAGGATCGGTCTTCGGTGCATCCGCGGGAGGCGCAACAGCGGCGCCTGGCGTGTCCGCCTTGGCGGCGCGCTCGGCACGCAAGCGGGCCTGCGCAGCCTTGAGAGCTTCGACTTCGGCAGCCCGGCGCTCGGCTGAACGGCGCGCCACTTCCTGCTCCTTCTTCTGCTCTTCCATGCGACGCGATTCCTCATCCGCGCGACGCTTCTGTTCCGCGGCCTGCCACTGGGCGAAGGCGGTATTCCCTGCGGCCACCGCCTCGGTGAGCTTCTTCAGCAGCACCTGGATGGAACGCATGGAGTCGTCGTTGCCGGGAATCGGGATGTCGATGAGGCTTGGATCGCAGTCGGTGTCGAGGATGGCCACCACGGGGATGCCGAGCTTGTTCGCTTCGCGCACCGCGTTGTGTTCCTTCTTCGGATCCACCACCACCATCGCGCCCGGGAGCTTCTCCATGAGACGCAGACCGTCGAGGTTGCGCAGCATCTTGCGCTTGTCGCGCAGGATCGTGGACTGCTCCTTCTTGGCGCGCGATGCGAATTGCGGGTCCAGCACCTGACTCTCGAGTTCGAGCAGCGCCTTCATGCGCCCGCGGATGGTTGCGAAGTTGGTGAGCGTTCCGCCCAGCCAGCGTTCGGTCACGAGCGGCATGTTGACGCTCGTCGCGCACTCCTGGATCACCGGTGCGGCCTGACGCTTGGTGCCCACGAACAGGACCTGGTGGCCTTCCGCGGTGAGCCGCTGCAGGAAGGTCGTGGCCTTGATGACACCACGCAGGGATTCGCGCAGGTCGATGATGTGGATCAGGTTCCGCTTGCCGAAGATGTAGGGCTTCATCTTCGGATTCCAGCGGGAGGCGCGGCAGCCAAAGTGCACGCCAGCTTCGAGGAGATCCTTGACTGGGACAGCAAACATGTGCGAACTCCACCGCGCAGGTCCATTGTGGAGCCCTTGATGCAGGACCCCGGACTTGCCGGATCGAACGAGAACCGCCCCCAACAGCCCGCACCACCATGGCGCGACACTCAAGGGACGCGGGCAGTCTAGCCGTCCCGCAGCGCGCCTCAACGAAGTGCCACGGCTGCTAGGCTCGCCACCCATGCGCGGCGGGAAGAGCGTTTTCATCGCGGCTGGTGAGCCCTCCGGCGATCTGCACGCCAGCCGGCTGCTGCGCGAGCTCTCCCGCATGCGGCCGGACATCGAGGCCGCTGGCGTCGGCGGCCGCCAGCTCGAATCCGCGGGCATGGAACTCATCGAGGATCTCGCCGCGGACGCGGTGATGGGATTTTTTCCCGTGGTGCGCGCGCTCCCCCGGCTCCGGCGCGTCTTCCACCGCTGCCTCGAACGCATGGATGCACGGCGCCCGGAACTCCTCCTGCTCGTCGATTACCCGGGCTTCAACTTGCGCCTTGCTGCGGAGGCCAGGCGACGCGGGATTCCTGTCATCTGGTACATCCCTCCGAAGGTCTGGGCGTGGAAGCGCGGACGCCTCGCGGAGATCAAGCGCTGCGTTCAGAAGGTGCTCGTGATCCTCCCCTTCGAAGAAGGGGTGTTCCGGGACGCGGACATCGCCGTCCAGTACGTGGGCAGTCCTGTGGTCGATCACTGGGTTGAACATGTCCCCGCAGCGGATCAGATCGAAAAACTGCGCGGCGGAAGCGAGCACGTGCTTGGCGTCTTTCCCGGCAGCCGTGCCCATGTGCAGAAGAGCCTTCTCAGCACCTTCGTGGATGCTGCAGCGCTCTGTCGTGATGCCGGCACTCCTTGGCGCGTGGTGGTTTCCGGCGGCGCAGACATGCGCGCGATGCTCCAGCCATTGGCCGCTCGTGCGGGTCTGGAGGCTCTGGTTCACACTGGTTCGGCTCTCGACATCATGCACGCGATGGATGCCGGACTCGCCGCGAGCGGAACCGTGACCCTCGAACTGGCGCTCGCCGGAAAACCCTTCGCCATCGCGTACCGCGTCAGCGCGCCGGTCTGGCTCGCCGGCAAATGCCTCATCGACCTGCCCCACTTCGCACCGGTGAATCTCGTGGCGGAACGCGAGGTGGCGCGCGAGTTCATCGGAGTGCGTTCGCCAGCCGGGGCACTCGCTGCAGAACTGCTGCGTCTGCAAGGGGCATCCTCAGCGGAGGAGATGCGCCGCGGGCTGATGGAAGTGCAGCAGCGACTCGGACCGTCTGGCGCATCGCTCCGCGCCGCTGAGTGCGTGCGCGACTTCATCGAGGGTGCTTGACGACGCTCGTCAGGCTTGCAGTGCACGCCCGGCACTGCTCTCTCCGGTACGCCTCAAGAACGCGATGAGATAGGCCACTTCGGCCGTCACCCAAGGACTCTGCTCGAGTTCGGCCAGCACCTCGTCGCGCGGCCGTGCGGTCCGGAAGATGACGCGATAGGCGTTGCGGATGGCCTCGATCTGCCCGGGCGAGAATCCGACGCGCTGCAATCCGACCGTGTTCACCTTGCGCACCTTGGAGGGATGCCCCTCGACAACCATGAAAGGTGGCACGTCGTGCACGACGCGCGTGAGCCCACCCACGTACGAATGGCGTCCGATGGTCGCGAACTGCTGGACCGCCGCAGCGCCATTGAGGATGGCTCGATCCTCGATCACCACGTGCCCCGCGATGAGCGCGTTGTTGGCCATGATGACGTGGTCGCCGATGCGGCAATCGTGCGCCACGTGGCACGCGGACATGAACAGGTTGTTGTTCCCGACCCGCGTCCAGCCGTCGCCCTTGAGAGTGCCGCGGTTGAGCTGCGCGAACTCGCGCACCACATTGCCATCACCGAGTTCGAGCCAGGTTGTCTCGCCCCGCCAGGTGAGATCCTGCGGCGCTCCACCGACCGCGGCGTGCCCGTGAATCTGGTTGTTGCGGCCGAGACGCACGTGCGGACCGACGAGGGCGTGCGGACCAATGCTGGTTCCGGCACCGATGACGGTGTCCGCGCCGATGACAGCGCAAGGTCCCACCTCGACATCCGCGTCGAGAGATGCCCCGGGATCGATGATGGCTGTCGGGTGAATGCGGCTCATGCGTCCATCAACATGAATTTCATCACGGCCTGACAAGTGAGTTCGCCGTTGACCGTCGCCTTGCCCTCGACCTTGCCGGCCCGATCCTTCAAGGTGATGGTCTCGCACTCGAGGCGCAACTGATCGCCCGGCACCACGCGCCGGCGGAACTTCACGTGGTCGATCGCCACCAGCACGGCCACGCGCCCCGTGTTCTGCAGGCGGCGCAGCAGAAGGACGCCCGCGAGTTGCGCGAGGGCCTCGATTTGCAGCACCCCCGGCATGATGGGCTGATCGGGCCAGTGCCCCTGGAAGTGCGGCTCGTTGATGGAGACACACTTGATGCCCACTGCACGTTGCCAGCCATCCAGTTCCACCACGCGGTCCACGAAGAGGAATGGGTACCGGTGCGGCAGGATCTTCAAGATCTCGCGCACGTCGAGACCTGTGTCCGTCTGCAACACGCCTTGGGCTTCGAGTTCCTTCAGCCGCGTGGCGAGTTTCCGGACGAGTGCTTGATTCTCTGCGTGACCGCTGCGCGTAGCCACGACGCGCGCTTCGAGATCCATGCCCAAGAGCGCAAGATCACCCACGAGGTCCATGAGCTTGTGGCGCGCGGCTTCATCGGGGAAGCGCAGTTTGTTGTCGCGGACACCCTCGGCCCCGAAGACGAGCGTGTTCCTGGTGTCGGCCCCCTTGCCGAGACCGAGGTCCTGCAGCGCCTTCGCCTCGGCTTCGAGACAGAACGTGCGGGCCGGCGCGACCTCCGCCAGAAAGCGGTCCTCCTCAAGGACCAGCGTGGTGCACTGGGTTCCAAGACCCGGGACGCCTGGATAGTGCAGGGTGTACGCAAGTTCGAGGCGGTCCTTCGCGGGGAAGGCCGTGATGCTCGCCTCGCCATCGTGCACAGCCACTGGCACGTCCAGCGCGAACCGCTTGCGCGGAGCTTTCTGTTCGAGCCGCCCGGAACCGCGGATGATCTCTGCGAAAGGCAGGCTCGATCCGTCGAGGCCGGGAACTTCCGGGCCATCGAGCTCCACATCCACGTTGTCCACGCCGAGGGCATGCAGGCTCGCGGTCAGATGCTCGACGGTGTGCACGTCCGCATCACCGAGTGCGAGAGCCGTGCGCCGCTCGCGCTCGACAACATTCTCGATGCGGAGCGGGATGCGTGGTCTCCCGGGAAGGTCTGTGCGCACGAACACGATGCCGTTGCCCGGTTCCGCAGGACGCAGCGTGACGGTGCATTCCTTGCCGCTGTGCAGGCCGATGCCGCGCACACTGACGGCACTGCGAATGGTGCGCTGGTTGCGAAGACTCAAGGCACTTCCTCCGCGCCAAAGCGGCGCTCCAGAGCACTCACGCGCCTGAAGAGTTCGGGCAGGCGCTTCTGAACGACTCGCACTCGGAGTCCGTCCGCCAGCGGAATGGCCGGCAATCCGAGATACCGCGCGTTGCCCTCGAGATCAGCAGTGATGCCGCTGTAGGCGGCCACCTGTGCGCCGGCTGCAATCGTGATGTGCCCACCAACGCCAACATGGCCACCAAGGACCACGCGGTCGCCGAGCTTTGTCGATCCAGCAATGCCGACGAGTGCAACGAGCAGGCAATCCTCGCCTACCTCCACGTTGTGCGCGATCTGGACCAGATTGTCGATCTTTGTGCCGCGACGAATGCGCGTCGCATCAAAGCGCGCGCGGTCGACACAGACACACGAACCGATTTCCACGTCGTCCTCGATGATCACGGTGCCCGTCTGCGGCACCTTCACATGGCGCCCCTGCTTGTCCGTCGCATATCCGAAACCGTCCGAACCAATGACGGTCCCGGCGTGGATCGTGACGCGCTCGCCCAGAACCACGTCGTGTTCGAGCACGACGCGGGCATGAATGACGGAGTCGCGGCCGATGCGCACGCCAACCCCCACGACAGCTCCGGCGTGGACGACAGTGCCCGGACCAATCTCGGCGCCCTCGCCCACGGAGACGAGCGGGCCGATGTGCGCATCCGCGGCGATGATGGCTCCAGCAGCAACAACCGCGGAAGGATGCACTCCGGCAGGCGGCTTCGCGGCCGCCACGAGATGCTGCACGATGCGCGCAAAGGCAAGCTGCGGTTCGGCCGTCAGGATCATCGCGCCCGCAAAACCGGGCACAGGACTCGCGAGCACAGCCGCTCCCGCCTTGCTGGCCGCGAGCTTTGCACGCCAGCGTTCATCACCCGCGAAGGTGATATCGCCCGCTCCGGCGCCATCGATACCAGCGTGGCCGCTGATGACGCGCGTGGGATCGCCGCGCAGATCACCATGCACGAGCGCAGCAAGAGTGCCGAGGGTCGCGGCCATCCTTCAGCGATTGAGGCGCTTGATGACCTCGTTCGTGAGGTCCGCGCTCTCGGCGTGCCACACCACCGCGCGACGATGAATGGAATCCCAGATGTCCCCGCGGGTGCGACCGGCGGCTTCGCCAGCGTTCACGAGGAACACGGCCGAGAGGCCCTTCTCGGTGCCGAGGGCGGCCACTTCACGCCGCACCTCGATATAGACCTTGCGAATGTGTTCGACGAGATCGCGCTCTTGCTGCAAGAGCACGGTCTTTTCAGCGAGTTCGAGTTCCACACGCTCAAGAGCGAGGTCGCGCTCCTTCTGCAACCTGTCCAGCGGCGCCGCATCGCCGAGCTCGAGAGCTTCGCGCTTCTGTTCCAAAGCCTGGCGCTGCTGGCGGACCTTCTCGCGCTGGTCCTTCAGACGCGCTTCGAGTTGCAGAGAGATGTCCGCGGTCTTCTTGTATTCAAGAACGACGCGCTCCACGTTCACGAAACCCACAGACTGAGCCGTGGCGATGGCCGTGAGCAAGAGCAGGATGGCGGGCGCGGAGAAGCGCATGAGAGGCCCTTTCAGAAGGTGTGTCCGAACGAGAACGATATGAGCTGCGTTTCGTCGCCATTCTGCTTCAGCAGCGGGATGCCGAAGTCGATGGCCACCGGTCGTTCGCCGAGGAACGGTATCACGAGGCGCACGCCCGCTCCAACGGCGAGACGCGGCTCCCACGTGTCCGTACTCGACCAATCTTCGCCCACGGAACCGGAGTCGACGAAGAACACGCCGCGCAACTGGTTCTCCTCGATGGGGAACAGATACTCCGCTCCGAGCAACCACATAGCCTTGCCACCCGTGGGATCGTCGCCCTCGTGCGGGCCTGCTCCGCGGTAGCGGAAGCCACGGATCGTGCCCGTGCCACCAGCGAACAGGCGATCGAAGATGGGCACGTCGCGCGTGTCGCCCAGCGCACCAGCCCAGCCCACGCTCGCATTCAGTTGCAGCACGTGACGCTGCCCTTCGGCGTTCTCGAGCAGCGTCACATATTCATGCACAGCCGCATTGCCGCGCCAGTAGGAAAGGCTCCCCCACAGACCGGCGTACTTCAGAGAAAGCTCGATTTCGCGACCCTCGGTGGGTTCAAGAAAGTTGTCCACTCTGCGCAGGCGAGCGTCCGCCTGGAGAGACGCCACTTCGTTGCGGCCTTCGAAGTCCCAGACGATCTGTGGCGCGCCGGTTTCGATCTCGCTCACCTCCGCCACCTCGTCGCGGAGAGTCACGTCCACGCGCAAGTCCTCGCCGATCAGCCGGCCGCCGGTGATCGAGATGCCCTCGTGGCCTTCGCGCCAATTCTCACGCAACCACTCCGTGAGATACAGCTCCCCCGTCAGCGCATAGGGCGAATCGAAGATGTGTTGATCGCCCCAGAGAATCCGGCCCCGCGTCATGATCGTGCCGGGTTGGAAGCTGAGCACGAGTGTCTGGCCACCACCAGTGAAGGCATCGAGAGTGTCCGAGAACTTCTCCGGCAGATCGAGCGGATCGAAATTGGTCTTCGTGTACGTGACGTCACCGATAATGCCGGCGTTGGTGGAGACACCCACGGCAAAGCGCACCGTGCCCGTGTCCGTCTCCTCGACATCAATGACCACATCCTGCACGTTTTCGCGCTTCGTGTCGCGCAGGTGCACATAGGCCTCGCGATAGATATTGAAGTCTCCGAAACTGATCTCGGGCGTCTCCACACGCAGGCCCCGCTCCGGACTCCAGTAACGCAGGCTGCGGATGCGCTGTTCCGAGCGGCGGAGCTTCTTGAGATTCAGCGGTTCGCCCGTGATGAGTTCGATCTCGCGACGGATTACGCGGTCCTGCGTTTCAACGTTGCCGCGAATTTCGATCGCGCCCACGTGGACCAACTCGCCTTCCGTGACCTGGACCAGCACATCCACCACATTCGTCTCGAGGTCGATTGCGCTGCGGTCCATGACCTGCGCATTGATGAGCCCTTCTTCCTGGTAGCGCTCGGTGAGGCGCTTCATGTCGAGCCCGAGGGCGCCATCCGGAGCGACGGCATACGGCCCGCCCACGACGGTTTTCAGCGCCGCCAGGACTTCCTCCGTTGTGAAACGTGCGACACCTTCAACGCGGATGGAACGCACCGTGTAGCAGGAGCCTTCCTCAACACGAATGAAGAGTTCCACGCGCTCGTGGTCGGACGTCGGGCGCCATTCAACAAGCGTGGCATGCGCGTCGAGGTGTCCTTGGCCGCGGAGCCACGCATTCAGTCCCACCACGTCGCGTTCAACCTGCTCCAGCACGAATTCCTTGCTGAAGATCAGCCCGGGCTCTTCGCACCAGGGCATCTGATCCAGCAGTTGGTCGCGGTCGAAGCTCGCGAGCCCCTCGAAGTGCACCGCGCGGATCTTCACCTTCACGCCTTCGAGAATGTTGAAGATCACGAGATCGCCACCGCGCACGGCTGTCTTCTGGAACTGCACGCTGACGTAGTGGAACCCGCGTTCGCGGTACCAGCGTTCGAGTTCCTTGCGATCGAGCTCGAGCGTGAAGTCATCCACCATGTGCCCCGCGCGCGTGCGGATCACGGGCAGGAGTTCCTCCCGTCCGAATTCAAGCGCACCGAGGAACACCAACCCCACGACCTTTCTGTTCTCTTCGCCATGCAAGGTGATATTGACGCCGCCCTGTCCGTCATCCACCGCCAAGACGCTCGGGATGACAGCGAAGAGTTTGGGCAGGCGCTGCGTCTCGACCGGCGGACGCGGATGCGCCGGATCCTCCGGCGCGGCTTCCTGCCAGCCGGAAAGGCGACGCACATCGCGGTCGAGTGCGGCGCGCGTGAAGGGCGCCCCGACTTTCACACTCATGACGGCGAGCACGGACTCGGGTGTCAGCTGGCGCAGCCCCTCGATGCTGATCTTCCGCACGGGGCGGCCTTCGAGTTCAGAGCCATCACCCTGCGCCAGGGCGAGCCCGGCACAGACAAACGCACACAGGATGAGGTGGGCAGTCTTGGTCGCAGACATCAGGCTCCTCCCGGAAGGCCACGAGGCGCCGCAGCGTAACCGCTCGGAATCAGGAGCCCGAGCCGTCGGCCGAGTTCTCGAAGCGCAGCCGCGCCGGAAAGAACTGGAGTTCGACCTTGCCTGTCGGACCGTTGCGGTGTTTTGAAAGCAGCACTTCCGTCAGGCTGCCCTCTCCCGGCGCCGGGGACTCACCACGGTAGTAATCGTCCCGGTAGAGAAACATGATGATGTCGGCGTCCTGCTCGATGGCGCCCGACTCACGGAGGTCCGACAGCCGCGGACGATGATCTTCACGGCTGTCCACGGCGCGATTGAGCTGTGACAAAGCGATGACACAGCATTTCAGTTCGCGCGCCAGTTCCTTCAAGCTGCGGCTGATCATCGCGATTTCCTGCTGGCGGTTTTCTGTGCCGGCTGGCGACGCCACCATCTGCAGGTAGTCCACGATCACGAGATCGATGCCGCCAAGGTGCCGCGCGAGACGGCGCGCCTTGGTGCGGATGCCCATGGGCGTCAACGCCGGTGTGGCATCAATGTGGAATTGCGCAGCGCTCATGCGCGAGGCTGCCTCCGAGAGCTTGGCCCAATCGCGTTCGGAAAGCGTGCCTTTGGTGATGCGCGTCGCTTCCACGCGAGCCTGTGCACACACGAGATTCTGCGCGATCTGCTCCTCGCCCATTTCCAGCGAGATGAAGAGCACCTTCGCGCCGGTGGCAAGCGTCGCGTTGAGCCCGATGTTCAGGGCGAACGTGGTCTTGCCCATGCTCGGGCGTGCGGCGATGACCACCAGATCGCCGCGCTGCAGCCCGTTGGTCATGGCATTCAGGCGGAGGTACCCCGTATCGACGCCAGTGACCGCACCGCGGCTCTCCTGCAACTGCTCGATGCGGTTGAAGGTCTCAGTGAGCAGTGAGCCAAGAGAACGCGTGCCGGCCGCCGCCTCCGATTCACCGATGGCAAAAACCGCGGACTCCGCACCATCCAGGATTTCCTGCACGGACGCTGGAGAACCAAGCGCGTCCTCGCGAATGCGTTCGGCCGCGCGCATGAGTTCGCGGCGGACCGACTTCTCGCGCACGATGCGGGCGTAATGCACCGCATTCAGTGCCGAAGGCAGGCGGTCGATCATCTCGACGATGAGCGCCTTGCCACCCACGCGCTCAAGCCGCCCATGCGCTTCGAGCTCTGCCGCCAGCGTCACCGCATCGATGGCGATGCCGCGCTGATGCATGTCCGCAATGGCCTCGAAGACGAGTGCGTGACGCTCGTGGAAGAAATCGTCAGCGCGCAGGATGCCGAGAACGTCGTCCAGTGCCGCTGGGTCGAGCAGCACGGCGCCGAGCACACTCAGCTCGGCGTCCACATTCTGCGGCAGCGCCGCGGCGAGCGTGTGCTCGGACATGCCGCCCTCCAGAGGTGCCCGCGGACCGCGATGGCCCGCAGGCATCATCCACCTCAGCCGGCAGCAGGAGTCCGCGGCGCTGTGTCCGCATCCTCGTGGCCCGGAATCCAGTCACCGCGCCCTTCAGCGCGCACGCGCACCTCGATGGTGAGTCGCACTTCGTCGTGCAACACCACTGGGCACGCGTGGTTGCCAACCATCTTCAAGGCGCTCGCGAGCTTGAGCACGCGTTGCTCGAGCGGGAACCCACCGGCCGCAGCGGCTTCCGCGATCTCGCGGACACCGACCGAGCCGTAAAGATTGCCGGCCTCGCTGGCCTTGGAAACGAGGGTCACTGAGAAACCAGCCAAACGGCCGGCCAGTTCCTTCATTTCCGTCAACATCGTCGCCTCTTCGGCGAGCCACTGCGCGCGGACCTTGTCCACGCGGCGGATGTTCTCAACCGAGGCCGGCACGGCAGCTCCGGTGGGAAGCAGGTAGTTGCGTCCGTAGCCCTCACGCACGCGCACGCGAGCGCCGCGCTTGCCGAGGTGCTCCACGTCCTTCACCAACAAGAGATCCAGCATGGTGTCAGCTCCTCAGCCTGTGTAGCCCATGAGCGCGAGGAAGCGAGCCCGCTTCACCGCGTACTTGATGGCCTTCTGGTGCCTGGCGCAGCCCGTCGAGCGCTTGCGCGACACGAGCTTGCCCTGTCCCGTCACCATGCGCTGGAGAAGGTCCAGATTCTTGTAGTCGATTCCCACTGCGGGATCGAAGCGCGTATCGACTGGTTCGGCGGGGACAGGAGCCGGAGCCCCCTCCTCTGCCTTCGGTTTCTTCTTCACCGCACAGAACCTGCACGGCAGCCGCTCGGCGAACTTCTTGAACTTGTTCTTCTTCTTGCGGCGTTCTTTCATCTGCTTGGACATCATGGCCATGTGAATCTCCTTCAGTTGCCTGAGCCGGCATCCATGTCACGGCCGTCGTATTCGTCACGATCGCGCCAACCGCCGCGGCGATCACCCGGCTCCTCCCACTCGTCTTCGCGCTTCCTGGGCTCGCGACGGGGGCGGAGAGCATCGATCTCGGCAGCAGTGCGCCAGATCGGGAATTCGGGGACGGCGAGCACGAGAGCGCGCAGCACGTCCTCGGAGATGTTGACGTCGTGCATGAGCCCCTGGATGGAGCCTGCGGGCGCCTCGAAATGCGCGAGGATGTAGGTCGCGCGTTTCTGGTCCTTCACGGGATAGGAGAGCTTCCTCTCGTCCCAGAGGTCCACCTTCACGGGCTTGCCGTGATGCTTCTCGAGGAGCGCGTTCACGATGTTCGTGCCGCTCCCGTTCTCGGCGTTGACCTTGCTGTTGGGCAGCAGGAACATCGCCTCATACCGATTCACTTTTGCTTCGGACACAGTGAGACCCTTTCCTGGTCATGCGCTCTGCGCCATGGACACGCCCTGCGTCGCGGTGCAAACCGCGGACTCCGCAGGGCGAGGCCCCGAAGATTCCCTCTTCGGGACGATGCGGAACGCCATGCCGGCGGAGCGGACACCCTCGGGTGCCACTCCACGCGACATCACTTCTTTTCCTTGCCCTTCTCGGATGCGGCGGGAGCCGCATCGTCGGTGGGCTTCTTCTCTGTGAGAACCACAGGCTCCGATGGCGCGCCCTCGACGGGGGCAACGACTTCGAGGGCCTTGTAGTGATGGCTGACGAGCGTCTTGTGCGGCGAATCCGTGAGCGTCACGCCCGCGGGCAGCACCACGTCCTTCGCTTCGATATGACCGCCGACGGCCAAGTCCGCGATGGAGACCGTGAGGCCCGACGGAATGGCGCGCGGCAGGCACGACACGTGAACGTCGCGGTTGATGAATTCGATCAGGGCACCCGGCACCGGCAGGGGCGGATTGATGAACTCGATGCTCACGTTCACCACGACGGGCTTCTTGTCATCCACACGGAGGAAGTCCATGTGAACCATCTTGTCGCCAACGGCGTTGAAGCCGATGTCCTTCAAGAGGCACATCTGCTTCTTGTCGCCAACCATGAATTCGAACATGCGCGCACCGCGACGAAGCGCGAGCTCCATGGCGTGGGCTTCGAGGCTGAGAGCGCGCGGCTCGCGGCCTTCCCCGTAAAGGATGGCCGGAATGCGCCCCGCGTTGCGGATGCGCTTGCACTCCTGGGAACCCTTCTTCTCGCGGAACTCGACAGGCAGGCTCACGATTTCCATCAGACCGATCTCCTCACGACTCTCCGCTTCCGCGCAGGGCGCGGAAGTGGTCGCGCCGGAACACCCACCACCGTGGAGTCCGCCGCAACATTGCGTTCACTCAGGACCACCGCGCCAGCTCCTGTCCGGGCCTTGCGGCCAACACGGACAGGCGCCACGAGAATGGTGCCAGCACCCAGCGACACCCCGGCCCCGATGCGTGTCCGGTGCTTCCGGACTCCGTCAAAGTTGGCCGTGATGCAACCGGCCGCCACATTGGCGTCCTCGCCGACGTCCGCGTCGCCGAGGTAACTCAAATGCAGGGCCCGGGCCCGCCGTCCGAGGCGCGAAGCCTTCACCTCCACGAAGTTGCCCACGCGGGCACCCTCTTCGAGGCGAGCCCCATCGCGCAACACTGCGGCGGGGCCAACGGAACAGCGGGCGGCGATGCTAGCACCCCGCCGAATCACCACAAAAGGATGCAGCACAGTGCCTTCGCCGACGCGGGCACCAGGTTCGATGACCACATGCTCGGGGCTCGGGATGATCACGCCGCCAGCCCGAAGCTCTTCGATCACACGGGCTTGGAGTTCGCGACGCGCTGCGTCCAACTCGCGCGGCGTGTTCACCCCGCGCGCCTCCTCCGCATCGTTCAGTTGGAAGGCGTGCGCCTTCACCCCCGCGAGGGCCACCAGGTCGGTCAGGTAGTACTCCCGCTGGGCGTTCTTGCGCCCGACGAGCGGCAGCAGGCGATGCAGCGCTTCCACACGCACCACGAACTGCCCCGCGTTGATCTCCCGGATCGCGCGCTGCTCTGCGTTGCAGTCCTTCTCCTCGACGATGCGCTCGAGCTTGCCCCCGCCGTCGCGGAGGATGCGGCCCAGCCCCTTGGCATCCGCAACGGAGGCCGTGAGTACCGTCACATCGGCCTTGGCCTTCCTGTGCGCTGCCGCCGCGGATTGGAGGGTTGCTGCGCGCACAAGCGGCGCATCCCCGCACACGATGAGCACATCAGCGCCCGCCGTCGGCAGGAGCTTCTGCGCGGCCATCACGGCATGTGCTGTGCCAAGCGGCTTGCGCTGTCGCGCCCAAGCCAGTCCTGCCGTTGAAGAGAAGGCTTTTTTCATGACCGGAAGGTGCCGGCCACCGACCACGATGTTGGTCCTACATCCAGCGCTGGCGAGCGCCAAGAGGACATGCCCGAGCAGCGGCGTGCCCAGCAGGTCCGCGAGAACCTTGGGTCCTTGGGTGCGCATGCGTTTGCCTTCACCCGCCGCGAGCACCACGGAGATGAGTTTCCGCGCCATCCGGCTTGCTCCTTCGGAGTCGGCCTCCTGCCGGAGGCCGCGGTGATCCGCGATCGAAAAAAGCGGGGTTCGGAAGACTGAGCTCCCGAACCCCTGCTGAGATTACCCTGCTAGGACTCGAACCTAGAACAAGAGGGCCAGAACCTCTCGTGTTACCGATTACACCACAGGGTAGTCACGGTTCTGGCGAACAATGTTCGAGCTCGAACGGTGGAATGTTAGGCCGCATCACCGACCGGATCAAGCAGGCGCGTCGCGTGCGCACCGGAAGCGGGGCTGTGGAGCGTTGCTGTTCCGCAAGGGCACTTGCGCTCGTACCATGCTCCCCACCTACCCTGTGGTGTAATCGGTAACACATCAGTTTTTGGTACTGAGATTCCAGGTTCGAGTCCTGGCGGGGTAATCAGGCGAGTGTCCGGCGCAGAAGATCGAGCGCCGCACTGGCGGCGCGTTGGCGGACATCTTCGCGCGCACCGGGAATCAAGAGACTGCGGCTCTGGGTACCTGCGGGCCCCGCGACAGCAACGAACACGCGCCCCGCGGCAACGCCGCGCGCATCCGGGCCGGGTCCCGCGACACCGGTGGTAGCCAGTCCGAAATCGACACCCCATGCGCGCCGCACACCCTCCGCCATGGCTCTGGCCACGCATTCCGAAACGGCGCCCTCCAGTTCCAACAGCTCTGGCGCCACTCCGAGCATGGCCATCTTTGCGGCGTCGTCGTAGGCGACGATGCCGCCCCGACAACAACGCGAGGCTCCTGCCTGACTGATGAGCCGCGCCAGCACCAACCCGCCGGTCAGTGATTCCGCGATGCCCAGCTTCGCAGCGCGTGCGCTGAGGCGCGCCAAAACCACGGCCTCGAGACTCTCGCCCTCCGCACTCACCAGATGTTCGCCGAGACGCGCTGCCGCCAGTGCGCTGACACGCTCCAATTCCTCCGCATGTTCCGCGTCTGCTTCGCAATGCAGGCGCACTTCACCCGCACCCGGATAGCTGCCGACGAGAACCGGTCCTGTGCGGAGCATGAGATCGCGGATTTGTTCTCCGAGCGCCGCCTCGGGAATTCCGGCCACGGTGAGCGTGCGAGAGATCCGCCGCGAGACAGGGCCGGGGTGCGCCAGCAACCAATCACGAAGCGATGTGTCCGCGATCGCCAGCACCTCGCCGGGCACGCCCGGCAGCACGAGCAACTGCGCTGGGCCGAGGGACATGACGAACGCGGGTGCGGTGCCGCGCGGGTTCGCAAGGGGTGTAGCCCCGACTGGAAGATCCGCCTGACGGAGGTTCACCTCTCCCGGAGTACGCCCCGCAGCCGCGAAGAACGCACGAACCATGGCTTCTGCAAGTGGGTGACGCGCCCGCGGGACTTGCGCGGCCGCGGCAACGGCGTCCGCCGTGAGATCGTCCTCTGTCGGACCGAGACCGCCTGTCGCGATGACCAGACTGTGTCGCCGACAGAGCTCGTGCAGTGTCGCCACAAGGGCCGGCTTGTCGTCCGGAATCACACGCGCCTCGGCGACGCGCCAACCCTGAGCGTCGAGTGCACGGATGAGCGTCGGAAAGTTGCCTTCGCGCACGCGTCCCGCGACGAGTTCATCGCCGATGGCCAGCAGCGCGGCGGTGCTCACGTCATTTCCTCGACCACTTGTCGCCGCGTTGTTGCTGGATCTGCTGGATCCACATTTCGTCATCCGCAGCATCAGCCGGCAACGACATCAGTGCCTCTTCGCCGAGAAGTCCCCCGAGCAATTGCCGCGCTTCCGCCGGGAGCGGCTCGCTGCCGTGGCGCAGGGCTTGCAAGAGACCCGGCAGGAAATGCGCAAACGCGAGTGTGTCCAGCCGCTCGGCTTTCCAGACGGTGGTGCCCGCAGGCGTCCAGGTGAGCACACTCTCGGCTCCTGTCCGATCGACCACCTGCAAGGTGCGTCGCTCCTGCGTGAGACGCACCAATTCAGTGCGTCCCGATGTTTTCATCTGCGCTGCAAAACAGAGCGGGTCCTCGGCACTGTTGACCGAGAGAAGCAGCGCCGCCTCATCTTCGAGTGCGGCGCCCACGATGGCATGGGCATCGCGGAATCCGCCATCAGCGACAGGTCGCCGTTCGTCTGCGGCCATGCCCTGCCAGAAGCCGGAGATTTCCTCGCGGAAGATGAAGATCAGGGCGCCCACCGCCGCAACCTTCAGGAGATTGCGACGGAGCAAGGCACGATCCAGAGGTGGGCGCTTCTCACCCATGCCCATCCACGCAATGAAGATTCCCAACTCGTAGAGCAGGCAGAGCGGCACAGCCAGGAGGCTCTGCGTGATCGGGTCCGGCGGCGTCAGGACCGCCGAGACGATGAAGATGATGAGGATCACCCAGCGGCGCTTCTCGCGGAAGGTCTTGATCTCGACAAATCCGAGCCGCGCCAGCGCGATCATCACCGTGGGGATCTGGAAGGTGAGCCCGAGAACGAGCGTGAACAGGGTGAAGAGGGACAGGTACTCGGACAACGAAATCATGTTCTGAATGAGATCGGGGTCCGGGAACGCGAGCAGGTACTTGAGGCCGATCGGAATCAGCACGAAGTAGCCGAAGAGCACACCCGCAAGAAAGAGGACGAGACAGAGCGGCGCGTAGTTGTAGACGTGCTTCTTCTCGCGCGCGTAGAGACCGGCGGCAACGAAGCCCCACATCTGCCAGATCCAGTAGGGCGCCATGGCGATGAGCCCGACGATCAGCGAGACCTTCAGGTAGGCGAAGACACCGGCCGCGGGCCCGGTGACCATGAGTGCAGGGCTCTGCCCGATGGACATCATGGCGTCGCGATAGGGCATCACGATCACCTGCATGATGTCGCGACACCACCAGAAGGCGCAGCCGACGCCGATGGCCGTCACCCAAGTCGCCCGCATCAGCCGGCGACGCAACTCATCCAGATGTTCCCCGAAGCTCATCCGGGACGCACCCAGTTCCAGTTCGGTTTTCGCCTCGTCTGCCAAGTCCGGCTCCCAAAAGCACCGCGGGCCCCACCGACGTATCCGGCGGGGCCCGCGATGTTACGCAACCCGATGGGTCACTGCTTCAGGAACGGTGTCAGATCCTGGGCGCGGATCACCTCGACACCCCAGAGCATGGCGTTCTTGTAGTCCGCCGAGGCCGTGAGTTCCTCACCTTCAGCGTCTTCCTTCTCGCCGAGCACGAGGAAGGTCGTGTTCACATCCACCTTCTCGCCGATCTTCGCACCAGCCGCCGCGAGGATGCGCGTGGCCACGTCGCGGGTATAGCGACCCGGGAGCTGACCGAGGAATGCGAACGTGACCGATTCCTTCGCATCGAAGAGCGGGCTGTAGAGCCAGTCGCCAGCGCCGATGGTGCCAGTACCGTTCTCGTCGATACGCGCCTCGCTCATGTCGGGACGCACGTCCGTGACGGTGACCCAGCCCTTGTGGATGCGCTCGCCGCCCTTGCCGTTCCCGAACACGCGGAAGCGGGTGCCGCGACGCAGCATCTGCTTGCCGGTGACATCGATGAACACGCGACCGCTGGTCGGGTCCGCGGAGAGCACCATGCCATCGGAAGTCACGGTCGCACGCTTGATGCGCTGCTCGGACTTCACCGCGCGGACGGTGGACTCCATGTCCTTCTTGTCCACGAGCAGAGCCTGCTTTTCCTTGTTGAAGTTCTCGCGCGCGGTGTCGAGTTCAGTGCTGACGTTGCGGATCTTGCCCTGCACGTCGTCGTTCTGGGTGCGCACCTCGGCGAGCTGATTCGTGAGGCGGCTGACGTTGCCCTCGAACTCGCTCTGCATGCGCGCCTTCTCTTCAGCGTGGGCCGTCGCGGCCTGGCTGATCTGGCTTGCCTGGCTTTCGTTCTCTGCCTTCAGGCGCGCGATGTCCTGGTCCTTCGCCGAGAGCTGGCCCTTCAGGGCCTTCACGCGGGTGATGGGCACATCGAGCGCCGCCACGAGACTGGCCGGACGTTCGCTGGGCGCATCAACCTGCTGGCCAATGCCCTCGAGCACGCCATTGAGCGTCTTCACCACGCCATCCGCAACGATGGCGGCGGGCTCGGTGACGGTCGTGTCCCAAGGCACGCTGGTGGGCACTCCGCCGCCGATGAGCGGCGCAACGGTCGCGTAGTAGTCGCGATAGAACTCCATCTGCGCGGTGGACGCGGCAGAGCCCTTCTTGGCGGCTTCCGCCTCGCCGACGAGCTTTTCGTTCTCGGTCATCTGGGTGAACCAGAGGACGCCGAAGATCAGCGTCACGATGAGCACGAGAATGAGAACGAGCAAACTGACGGCACCACGCTGACTGGAAACAGATGACATCGCGGCATCTCCGTTCGCGCGCCCCGCGACAAACCGCGGAGGTCGAACTGCATATTCCAACGCGCCCTGCGGACCGATCCGACCGGGCGTCGCCCGTTGCGATACCACAGGCAGGTCCCGGGCATCCCCTTTCACGAGCGGGCAGGATGATAGTGACGCCCCCGCGGGTCCGTCAAGCGACGCATTCGACTTGGCCGGGCTTTGACCGGGCGCTTGCAAGTCCCTAGCATGGCGGCACATGGGCCTCCAGCTCGGCGGCCTCTTGAACTCCATGCAATCGCTCCCCACGTGCCGACCGCTCATCCTCGGGCTCCTCGGTGGCATCGCCTCGGGAAAAAGCCTCGTCGCAGAGGTCTTCCGACGCCACGGAGCGCTGGTTCTCGATGCAGACAAGGGCGTGGCCGCTCTCTTCGAGGAACCGGCCATCAAGCAGTCACTGGCGGACCTCTTTGGCGCGACCGTGTTCGATACCGCCGGCGGGGTCAACCGCCAGAGGCTCGCGGCCATCGTCTTTGCTCCGGACGGCAGAGCGCTGCGGAAGAGCCTCGAAGACCTGCTGCACCCTCGTGTTGAGCGGGCTCTGGTTGAGGCTCTCACGGCGGCTCTTGCAGCGTCGCCTGTCCCGGATGTCGTGCTCTTCGACGTGCCGCTGCTCGCCGAGAATCCGCGCCTGCTCCTCCTCTGTGAGCGGCTCATTTTTGTTGCCGCACCCGAAGAGGATCGCGAGCGTCGCTGCCGCGAAGTCCGCAACTGGAAGGCTGGCGAGCGAGCGCGCCGCGAACAACTGCAACTCCCTCTGCCGGAAAAACGGGCCCTCGCGCGTCACGTGATCGTGAACTCTGGTAGCGTCGCTGACATCGAAGAGGCGGCACGGGAACTCCACTCCGGAGTGCTGGCCGCGCACCGTTTGGCGGAGGAACTGGCCCGTCATGGCCCGAAGGCCCATGGCGGATTGGGACCAGAAGCCCGAGCACGCGATGGAGCACGGAGAGACCGAAGCGGAAGTGGAACAGACGGCGGAGGCGCGCCACAGCGCTGAGGCCGCGTCACTGCGCCGCCACGCGGACTATGACCGGGTGAAGGCCGCGCCTTCGGTACATGCGCGCCTGCATCAACTGGGCGAACGCGAGCTGAGAGAGGAAGCAAGAAGACTCGGTCTTCAGCCGGAACCACGCGCGCCTCGCGAACAATGGGTGCAAGCCCTTGTCGCCCGTGAGCTCGCGGAAGAAGGGCTCCCTGTTGCGGACGGCATCATCGAAGTGTTGCCGCAGGGCTTCGGATTCCTCCGCAATCACGCGGTGGACTACATGCCCTCCAACGACGACATCTACGTGAGCCCCAGTCAGGTCCGACGCTTCGAGCTCCGGACCGGGATGCACGTGGTCGGCGTGAAAAGAGCTGCAGAAGAAGGCGAACGTTTCACCGCTCTGCTCAGGATCGAAAGCGTGGACGGCACCGCGGCAGTGGAATCGGGACCGCGCCCGCGCTTCGATGCGCTCACGCCCGTACATCCGCACCAGCGCCTCATTGTCGAACACGCAGCGGGCGCTCATGCGAGCAGGCTCATCGACATGTTCGCGCCGATCGGACTCGGCCAGCGCGCCCTCATCGTCGCACCGCCGCGTGCCGGCAAGACGCTGCTTCTGAAAGAGCTCGCCATCGGGCTCAAGGCCAACCAACCCTGGCTGCATCTCGTGATGCTGCTCGTGGATGAACGCCCCGAGGAAGTCACGGATCTGCGCCGCTCCGTTCCGGGTGAAGTCGTGAGCTCCACCTTTGACGCGACGCCGGAACGGCATTGTCATGTCGCACGCCTCGTGATCGAACGCGCACGTCGGCTCGTGGAACAGGGCCGTCATGTGGCCCTGCTGCTCGACTCCATCACGCGCCTTGCGCGTGCACACAACGCGGCCAGTCCGAATTCGGGACGCATTCTCTCGGGCGGCGTGGATGCAACCGCTCTGCAAATGCCGAAGCGCTTCTTCGGTTCCGCCCGTGCCACCGAGGAAAAGGGTTCGCTCACGATGATCGCCACCGCGCTGACGGATACCGGCTCACGGATGGACGAAGTGATCTTCGAGGAATTCAAAGGCACCGGCAACTCCGAGATCGTGCTCGATCGCACCGCTGCCGAGAAACGGCTCTTCCCCGCGCTCGACATCCTGCGCACGGGCACGCGCAAGGAAGACCTGCTCCTCGACCCGGAAGAAATGAAGCGCGTCACGGCGCTGCGCCGGGTCCTCGCCGGCCTGAAGCCCGATGAGGGCCTCGAACTCCTGCTGCAACGGCTGACGCGCACCCCCAACAACGCCGCCCTGCTGATGTCGATGGCGCTGTGATCAGCGCGCCGCAAGGTGCGCACGCCACTGTCCCGCACGTGCCGCGGACTCGGCATCCGTTGCGCGGAGCGGCAGAGCGACAAGATCCTTCAGCAAGGCGCGCGCGAGGGCGCGATCCGCTTCACAGCGCACCGGGCTCGAACCACGCTCCACCAGCAAGACCAGCGCGTCCAGCTGCGGGTCTGTGAATTCACGAGCCGTCAGCCACTGGACCTCGCGCTCAAGAGGCAGACCGAGCGCGCTCGTCGCATCCGCGAACCACTGGCTGCGCGCGGACTTGCCATGCACCTCGCTCCACTGCCGGAAAGCCTCGGTGCGCTTCGGCGGCGACGCATCGCGGGGTGCCTGAAAGGTGAGCGCCTCGAGTGCGCGCTCCGCGGATTCATCGCCCTCGGGCGCCAGCAGGAGACGCGCCAGCAAGGGTTGCAGGGCCTCCTCGCAACCGAGCCGCGCCAAGGCCAGCGCTGCAGCGCGTGCGAGAGCGGGCTCCGCAGCAGCGAGCCACGGCAGAATCAACGGCTTCGCTTCAAGTCCGAGCGCGCGTTGCAACACGGAGACAGCGAGAATCTTCAGCTCCACATGATCCGCGTGCTCGAGGATGTCGCGAATGCGCGCCGTCGTCGCGGAAAAGGTCGCGAGGATCTCGAGCGCTTCCCGACGCTGCGGCAGATCGCCGGCTTCGCGCACGATGCCGTGCAGCGCTTCCGCTGCGCGCGCGCCACCCGCCGCGCTGAGGGCTTTCAGCACAGCCGCTCGCTCGGCGATGCCGCCGTCACGCCAACACTGCATGGCCCGCGCAACACCTTGCTCTCCCATCACCGTGCCGAGAGCTGCGATGGCGCGCACGCGCAAGTTGGCGTCGGTGCCGCTGACGAGGCGCTCGAGAAGATCCGGCGTCCTCGGGTCGCGCAGCGTCGCGAGGCCACCAAGACAGGCCGAACGCACGGCACTGTCTTCGTCCCGGAGACCAGCGAGCAGTTGCTCGGCAGCTCCTTCGCCACCCCGGCGACCGAGTGCGCCAGCCGCCGCTGCGCGCACAGACGCCGCATCGCTGGCGAGCGCCAGTCCGAGTTCTTCGCGTGGCAGGGCATCCGTCAATTGTGCGAGAAGGTCCGCTCCTTCGCGTCCGGTGACGCGCGCTGCGAGCACCAGCATTTCGAGCCTGGCCTTCGGCGCAGCGCGCACGATGACCGCCGCAGCGAGCATCCGCTCACCCGCACCCTCAAGGCCGCTGGCGAGCACGACACTCGCGAGTCTCTCCGAGGCCGAGCGCAGCCACGCCTCCGGCATGTGGGCAAGCACGCCCGCGGCTGTGACCCGCGCGCGCGCATCCAGGCTGGAGAAACTCCCGGCCGCCAGTTCGGCGATGGCTTCCATGCGCCGGGCCCGATCCGTGATCGCGATGAGTTTCGTTCCTGTGCTCTGGAGTGCTTCGGCTCTCGCCGCGGGATTCTCTCCCGGCACAAAGCTCTGCCATGCGCGCTCGAGGCTGAGCCGCTCGGTCAGCTCGACGAGACGATTCAAGTCTGCGGATGGCTCGGGTGCCTCGATGCGTTGGAAGCGGGCTCGCGCGCCGGGCAACGCGACGATGAGGCGCCACTCGACTCCTTTGCGCCCGGCATCCTCGGAGAGACCGCGCTGGCCCAGCATGTTGCAAGCGCGCAGCAGCGCGGCGACCTCGGCACAGGCCTCCGGCTCCATCCAAGTACCACCCTCGCTGAGTGCGCGCAGCGCCACCGCGTCGAGATGCAGGGACCACTCGAGACGTCCGTCCCGGAAGCGCTGCAGACTGAGGCGCAAATCGGTTTCGGCTTTCGCATCCAGGACCGCGAGCGCGCGCTCGGCATGGAACACGGCTGCGTTGCCGGCCCACCAACGTTTCCACGCCAGTGCATCTGCACCGAATTGTCGCCCCGAAAGGCGCGCCAGTTTCCGCCACACGAGATTCTCGATGGTGGAGTAGTCGGGATAGAAGGTGCCTCCGGCCACGGCATCGATCAGGAGTGGCACGAGCAGCGTATCGGCGAGGCGACGATCCTCCTCCGCGGCCGATGCCCAGCACACATTCGTGAGCACGATGGCAGCGGAAGCGCGCAGGAATGGATCGCCGGATTTCAGCCAGGCGCTCAAACTCTCGCGCCGCGCCGCTTCCACCGGGAGCAGCGTGCCGCCGTGCAGGTCCTCGTCCTCGACGAGCGCGAGCAAGGCATGCGCGGCTTGACGCTGCGGCGCCGTGCGCGCGAGTTCCAGCAAGCGCACGCGCGCTGCCTCGACGCCGAGGCGACCGAGGTGCTGGACCGCCGTGGCAGCCACGACGGCTTCGGGATCGGCGAGTGACTCGAAAAACTCGCTGCGCTGTTCGCAGCCAGGAATGCGTCCGAGCAGATCGAGGGCGGTTGCGCGCGCGGGACTGCGCTTGCTCTGAAAGAGGGCCAGCACGGTCGGGAGATGCTCTTCCTCGAGTCGCGCAGGGAGAGCGCGCGCGGCACTCTGACGCACACGCGCCGAGCCGTGGCTGAGCATGGGCAGGACGACAGCCGTGCCAACCTTCGCATCGATGCGCACGAGCGCGGCCATGAGGTCGGGCAGCCCGGCGCGGTTGCTCGGGTCCGCGATGGCGAGACGGAGCGGCTGCACGGCCGAGGCTTCGCGCATCTCTCCCAGCACCCACGCGGCGCCCGATTGCACACGCCAGTCGTTGTGCTGGAGAGCGCTGACGAGTCGAGGCACCACTTCCCTGCCGAGCCCCGAGAGCACCAGCGCCGCTTCACGCGCACCCGCCTGAGGCCACTGGGCAAGACGCGCGAACAAGTCCCCGACGGGATCACGCGCGGGTTGTGCAACGGCAGTACCGCTCGTCGCCGGAGCAGGCTTCTCCTGAGTTTTTTCGGCCGGCTTCGGGCGCACTGGCGGCGGCGAGAAGACGGGGTCCTGCGCACCCAGGAACATCCCGATGAGAGAGACGAGCAGCATTGAACGCATGGAAGCCTCGACTCCAGTTCCGAAAACCGCGTGGGGATCACCAGTCTATGGGCGCGGGTGCAGCAGCATCAAGGCGCACCCAGCCAGCCGGAGACACGCAACTGTCCGTCCGGGTCGGGGTTGACGCGCAGACTCACGGCCACGCCGCTCTTGGCCACCAAGCGGACAAGGAATCCGCCCGGATCGATGCCGAGTTGTGCCAGCCGCCGCACGGCGGATTCGGCGTCGAGTTCCTCTCCGCGCGGCCAGTGGCCTGCATGCAGTTGGCGGCCCGTGAAGGCCTCCACACGATCGGCCATGCGGCCTGCGCGAGCGATCTCCGCGATGTGGCCTGGCAGGTTCTGACGCAGTTCCTCCGCACTCTCCCAGTCGCGCGTGAGCATGCGAAAAGGCGGCATGCAATGGGAGAGCGCCGCTTCCGCATCGGCATCGATGCACGCCTTCACGAAGGCTGTCGCCTCAGCCTCTGCAGAGCGCGCGCGCGCGGTGTCGAGGGCTGATTCCTCGTCCGCGCAGGAGAGCACGAGGGTGAAAAGAAGACAGAGCACGGCTGCACGTCGCATGGGCCCATTCTCTGCGGCTCCTGCGCTCCGGTCCAGCCGGGTTCACAGGGCGTCTTGCGGCCGGAACTCCGGACTGACCGCGCTCTGCAACGCCATGAGGTAGTCACGCGCGTCCGCATCGCCGGCCGCGAGGACCTTTGCCGCCGTGCTGCGCGCCAGATCCAGCAGCCTGTCCTCGCGCACGCGGGCAACGCGGAGCACACCGCCATGGCCAGCCTGGCGCACTCCGAGGACCTCACCCGGACCACGTTGTGCGAGATCCGCATCGGCCAGCCGAAAGCCGTCCCGTTCGCGCACGAGGGTTTCCATGCGTTGCAGGGCCTCCGGCTTGGCCCCTGCACCCGGCACGATGTGACAAGTACCGGCCTTCGCACCACGCCCCACGCGACCGCGCAACTGATGCAGCGTCGCGAGACCATGCCGCTCCGCGCCGAGGATGACCATCTGGGTGGCCTCAGGCACATCGAGCCCCACCTCAACCAACACCGTGGCCAGCAACACGAGCGTCTGACCCGTGCGAAAACTCTCGAGGCCTGACTGCCGCTCTTCCGCCGTCTGGGCTCCGTGCACCATCGCGACGGGAATCCCCGCCAGTTCGCGCCGCTGCCAGCGCACACCTTCGCGCACGAGCGCGGGAACTCCTGCGGCCGTGATGGCGGGAAAGACGACGAATGATCGTTCGCCGCGCGCCGCCGCTTCACGCACCGCAGCGAGTGCCTCCTCCACATTGGCGAGGCGCGTGGTCAGTCCGGCCCGCCCCGGCGGCATGCCCGCGAGTTGCGAGCGCGGCAGATCACCGAGCAAGGTGAGCATGAGCGTGCGCGGAATGGGTGTCGCGCTGACAGAAAGCGCGTGCACGGCCACGCCCATTTTCACCGCCGCCAGTCGGTTGCGCACTCCAAAGCGCTGCTGTTCGTCGATGACGACCAGACCCAGCCGTTTCCCGTCGAGCTTCGCTCGCAGTACGGCGTGAGTGGCGGTGATGATGTCCGCCTCGGCGAGCTCGCGGGCCCGCGCAGCGCTGCCGCCGGTCTTCAGCGCGAGCTTCACCCGCGACCCCTTGAGCCAGCGCACGAGCAGTTGGTGGTGCTGTTCTGCGAGTTCCTGCGTGGGCGCGAGAAAAATCACGCTCCGCCCCGCCGCTACCGTTGCGAGCGCCGCAGCCACAGCCACCGCGGTCTTGCCGCTGCCCACGTCCCCCTGCAGGACGCGCCGCATCGGGCGCGTGACTTGCATGTCGGAGAGAATCTCATCCAGCACAGTGCGCTGACCGGCAGTAAGGGCGAAGGGCAGGCGCGCATCGATCCGGGCCGCGATCTTCTGCGAGACCCTGATCTCTGGGGCAAGAGCTGCGGCCCCGCCCGTCCCCAGCGCCACCAGCAGAGCGACGAACCGGTCGAACAGCAGACGCTCCATTCCTGCATCGGCCTCAGTTTCCAGGACAGGCTCATGCACGCGCCGGAAGGCCAGACCGAGCGGCAACATCTCGGCGCCGATCCAGGCTGCGAGCGGATCAGGAAGATCCAGTTGCAGCGCTTGGTGAATCAAACCGCGCAGCGTGCCTGCCGCGAGTCCCGGGATGGTCGGCCAGCGCGGATGCAGGGTTTGCAGTGCGCGCGCCAGCTCTTCGTCACTGCCGACGACCTGACAGCGCTCGATGACGAACGGCTCCTCGGCAGCGCTTGCGCCGCGCCCGGTGAGGAGCAGTTCCGTGCCGGGCGGCCATGAGAGATTGCTCCCTCCACGTCCGTACCAACGCGCCCTGAGACGGCCCTCCTCTGAGCGCAATGTCAGCTCGAGGAATCCCCCGCGCCGTCCGCGCATCCTGCCGGTTCGCACACGTTCCAGTACCGCCGTGAAAGCGCACAGCCCGGCCACGGGCCGCGGCACCAATTCCGGCGTTCGCGCGTAGCCAACGGGAGTGACCAGCAGGAGCTCGAGAAGCTGATGGATGTCCGCCGCAGCGAGACACTTCTCACGCTCGGGACCAATGCCCTTCAGGCCGGAGAGTGGCGCGAGAAGGCTCGTCACGGCAGGGCATCGAGCGAGCGGACGATGTCCGCCACATCGAGACCGTAAGCACGCAGGCACGTCGCGAGTGCATCCGACTCGGCCACCACGCAGCGCGTGCAAGGCAGCCCGCGTGCTTCGAGAAACTCCGCCGCACCGAGCCGTGCAGCGAGCACATCCATGACGCGCATGGAGGGGGTGATTTCCGGACGTTCCGCAGTTGCTTCGGCGGCCATGACGCCAAGGTTGTGCGCCACGGCCTCTCCGGTCAAGCGCGTGATAGGCTGCGCCACATGTTGCACGCCAGCGCCTCCCTTGCCATGTGCTGCATCGTCGGAGCTCTCGCGCTCGCTCAGGCTCCCGATCCCAAGCGTGTTGCGGCCGCAGAGGAAGCTCTCACTCGGGCGCGCGAAGCCCTTGCCACGAGCTACGAGTCGCTGGAAGCCGAATTGAAAACGGGCGGAGAGCGAGTGAAGAGTCTCCTCCTTGCGGAGCTCCGTCCCGTCGCTGACAACTGGCGCAACGCCACCGCACCTCAGGTCATCAAGCTCCTCGGCGAAGGTCGAAAAAAACTACTCTCTCTCGCGCGACATGACGACCGCAACCTCGCTGAACTCGCAGCCTGGATGGCGCAACGGTTCAACGGCCTCGTGCAGGAAAAGGGTGCTGCTCTCGCAAAGGAATCCACCGAGGACTTGTGCGGCATGCTCCTGAGCCCGCTGCTGGACAGCCGCGCTTTCCACGAACGCTGGAATGCCGAACTCGCGCCGCTCCTTCCTTCCGCCGAGGTCTGGCGCAAGGCAACTCTCGATCTCGAAGGACTGCGCGAGGCGGCCGAGGTCGCCAAGGACCCCTCGCGCACCTTCCGCCGCGGCGCCCCGGCAGGCTTCGCACGCATCCCGGCGGGCACCTACAGCACGATCTTCAGTGGCGGTTTCTCCGGACAAGGAGTGCGAAAAAAAGACCGCCCCTTCGTGCTGGGGCACGACCTCTTCCTCGGCGTCGATGAGGTCACCCAAGCCGAATACCTCGCGTGGATCCTGAGCCTGAGTGAGGAGGAGCGTCGCCTGCACCAGCCTCGCGATGACAGTGGCAAGCCGCGCTGGGAAGCTGCAGAGGGAACGGGAGTGCTCGCTCTCGTGCCCGGCTCGGAGAAACTGCCGGTGACGGGCATCACACTCGCAAGCGCCATCGCATTTGCGAACGCCAACGGTGCGCGCCTGCCCACAGAAGAGGAATGGTGCGCCGCCGCTTCCGGCAAGGAACGCTTCGCGTACCCGTGGGGCGCGCGCTACGACAAGGGGCGTTGCAACGATCGCGACGGCGGTCTTGGTGCTCTCGCTCCGGTCGGCTCGTTCGCGGGCGCGCGAGGCCCCTTCGGCCACAATGACCTCGCAGGCAATGCCTCCGAGTGGACCCTCACGCTCGAATCCGGCAAGGTCCTGGAACCCGGCGCCGAACCACAGGAAAACGTTGTGGTCCGCGGAGGCTCATTCAAGAACAGCGGCGCGGATGTGACGACCGGCTGGGTCTGGTTGAAACGCGCGGTGGGTGACCGCGACACAGAGACCGGTTTCCGACTCCTCATCGATCCTGCGGCGAAGGCTCGCTGAGGCGCTGTACGCCTCGCACCCCGTCACGCGCGGCGTTGAACCAGCACGGCGAAATCCGTGTCGTCTTCGGCCTCGAGGCGCTGCGGCGTGGCCCCTTCGAGTGCCAGTGACTCTCCGCTCTTGAGCTGCAGGCGCTTTCCTTTCACTTCCACCGCCAGCGCGCCGTGGTGCACCACGATGGTCAAGGCGTGCGCCACCCCGAATTCCGGCGCTACCGCGACCGAGCCACGGCGGCCCTCACCGAGGAGAAGCTCCGTCTGACCTTGCTGCACGCCCCTGAAGTGGAATGCCCCGGCGCGCAGTTCGCGCGTCTGCTGCACGTTGGTCTCCGTGCGTTCTGCGAGGGACAGCAGACCGAAGGTGCTGATGCCGAGTCCCTCGGCGATGCGATCGAGGGTGTCGAGGTTGGGCTTGATGAGGTTGGTTTCGATGCGCGAGATGGGCGCATACGAAAGCCCGCAGGAGCGCGCGAATTTCTCGATGGTGAGGCCCTTTTGTTGGCGCAGCGTGCGGATGACGCTGAAGTCATAGCGTCGGCGGACCTCGTGGGCGCGCTGGTGCCTGGCGATGACCGAATTCGATTCTTCTGCGACGAGTTCGTCGCCCGTTTCTGAACGCGAAGACTGCGTGGCCATGACGGGCCTCCCTCTTGAAGCGGCAGGCGCTGCCTCAACAGCCCTATCGGGTGTGGCCCGAACCCGTCTTGCGATCAACTCCGGTTCGGGAGGAGTATTCTTCAGTGATCGAGAACAACGATCACGGATTCGCCCACATCAGGGTTGCCCTCGGCCGCACGCAAATGCACCGCGCGGAGGGATTCGATGGCGCCGAGAATCTCGTCGGCCACCCGTTGTGCGGGAGGGAGCAAGAAGACTTCCCAGCCTTGTGGAGGCTGAGGACGCACTGCATTGGCAGTCCACTCGAGCTTGCCCCGACTGGCCGCGGCAAGCAGTGCCGTCTCCATCGTTTGCAGCGGCTCCGCGCGCTGAACGAGCAGCGCGCGCACAGCCTCGATCGCAGCGGGCCCTTCAGCCACATAGAGGCGCCGTGTCTCGCTGCCGCGTACTGCTCCCGGTTCGGAAACCGCGCGCTTCGCCACCAGTTGCGCCTTCGTGCTGGGGACATCGGCATCCAGCGACTCCACGCTGAGGCCACGACCGGGCTTGCCAGCGCCATCGATCACGGAGATAGCGGCGCGTGCGTCTGCAACGAACGACTCGAAGGCGCGCGCACCGGATGCCACCGCTGCGTTGCAACGTGCGAGTTCGCGCTCGGACAGCGTCCGCTCGGGCGTAGCTGGCTCTGGAATGCTCTCGGCCCGTGCACGCTCCTGGATGAGTCCCGCTTCGCAGGAAAAACGCACACTCAGGCCGTCGTCCGTGGTTCGGCGCGGCAGCGTGAACGCGCGCGTGAGCATCGGCGCGCCAACCAGCGGAGCATTCTTGCGACGCAGGCCTGCGTGCGGTGCGCGCTTCTCGTCCGCTTCTTGATGGGCGTCCTGTTGCCGCGCGCCGTCAACACCAACTCCGCCTCCGGGGCTGTCCTCGGCAAGGCGGCCAAGGTCTTTGCTCCTCCCCTCTGTCGTGAGCGTCTCTCCCTGACCGGCTTCCGACCCCTCGGCAGTCACGCTCGGCGCAGGATCACCTGTCCATTCCGAGGGGCGTGACAGGAGCTCCACCACCCAACTTGTGAGTCCGACCACTGCGACGAGCACCGCAGCCCTCCGCAGCAGCGGGAAATAAGGGAAACGGCGACGCGCCGGGCGCAGCGCTCCCTGAAGGCGTCGAACCACGTCATCCGCAACAGGCGGGATGGCAGCCCTCCTGAGCTCCGCGCGCTGGCGCGCAAAGGCGCTGCTTGCGCTCCGACACGCCGCGCAATCGGTCAGATGCTGCTCGAGACGTGCCGCGTCCGCGGCATCCAACCGGCCATCGAGCGCAGCGCTCGAGAGCTCGCGGAAGGGCTCGCACGGATGCTCTTTCATGCGCACTCTCCCGAGAGCAGTTGGCGCAATCTCTCGCGCGCGCGAAAGAGCCGCGAGCGCACTGTGCCGGGCGGGATTTCGAGAATGAGTGCGATGTCCTCGTAGCTCCGGTCATCAATGTCGCGCAGGATGAGAATGGCGCGCAGTTCCTCGGGCAACTCTCGGAGTGCGTTCAAGGCGCGGCCGTGCTCCTCTTGCAACATGAGCGATGCACCGGCGTCCTCCGTCACAGCGGGTTCGGGATGATCCGTGGGACCGTCGCCGAGAGTTTGGGTCACATTCGGGCGGGCCTTGCGCGCGCGCGCCGCGGACACCACTGTGTTGTGCCCAATACGGCAGAGCCACGTCGAAAAACTGCTCTCGGAGGTGAAGCTCGCGAGCCCCCTGAAGGCCTTGAGCCAGGTCTCCTGACAGAGGTCGAGAGCGAGTTCGGGGTCGCGGGTCATGCGCAGAATGAAGGCGTGCAAGCGATCGGCATGGAGTTTCACCAAGGCCGTGAATGCCTCCTCCGACCCCTGCTGCGCGGCCTTCAGGAGTCCCGCTTCAGAGTGGATTGCGTCACCCAATCGGCATCCCTTCGACGCCTGCCAACCGGCCAGGTTCCGTCAGCAGCGCACGAGGTCGATACGGTTGGGGCGCGTCTTTGCCACCAGCCATGTCGTGGATGAACCGCCTTCCCGGTCGGGCCAGCGCAACGCCTTCAGCCCCTTCTTGAAGCGCGCTTCTCCGGGCTGAATGGAAACTTCCGTCTCTTCTTCGCGAATAACCGCGTAGCGGAAGCGGATGGAGTCATCATCCGTGGGGCCGAACCAGGTGAAGTTCGCCGCGGCCGAATCTGACTTCGGATCAGGACCGAGATGGGGCTTGAAGCCTGCGTTCATGGAGAGTCTCTTGCGGCTCGATCAGCCGCTCACGAATTCCGAGAAGGGGTTGACCGGATCCTCGAAGGCCTGACGCAGGCGCTGATCGGGATTCGGAATCACCACGGAGTGCCGATGATAGCCACGCTCGCGCGCAAGGCGCGTGCCTGAATCGACGGCCGCTTCCACATCACTTTGTGCACCAGCAAGAGTCACGAAGGCGTTGCCGCCGAGCCCCATGCCAAGCCGAATTTCGAGGAGACGTACGGCGGCGCATTTGGCCGCGCCGTCCGCTGCAAGCAAAGCGGCGCAGAGACTGGTCGTCTCGATGATGCCCACCGATTCGCGCACCGGTTCCGCCTTGCGTCCGCGGAGGACTCGCACGAGATCCGGGTGAGGCTGCGCGAGAAAAAGTGAATCGCGGAGTTCATCACGCGCCGCCGCGGCGCCGGCACCGAGAGCCTCACGGACGGCCTCCACACTGCCGCTGAAGAGCGCGATGAAACGACCGGGCGTGACCGGCCGCAAGGCCAGCACCTCCACGGTCGCCTCTTTCAGCACTGCATCCGCGGCGAGAAGCCCTCGGGCAACGCTCTCCCACTCGAGCATGCCGAGGGGCTTCGTATGCGGACGCACGCGCTCCACAGATCACCTGCGGCGGCGAGGCCGCTTCAGAGAACCGGCACCGGTATCGCCGCTCGAAGGTGCATCCCAGACGATTTCGAAGGACTCGTCCGCGCGGGTACTGGCCGCTGGGGCCTCAGAGCGCGGAGCTGGAGTCGATGCAGGCGCCGGAGCAGGCGCTGGTTCCGGCAGGGTGCGCGCTGGTTCATCCCACACGGGGATGAAGTCAGGTTCTGGCGGCGCTTCGGGAGCCGCACTCGGAGCGGATGCCGCGACATTCGGTTCACGTGCATCCTCGCCACGCGGTGCAGGACCACGCTCGCTGCCGAAGCGGTCGCGGCCACGGCCACGGCGTCCACGGCGGTCACCACGCTCCTCACGCGGTCCACCCTCGCCGCGTTCTTCGCGCGGCCCATTCACGCCACGCTCTTCACGGGGTCCGCGGTCTTCGCGCGGCCCGCGGTCTCCACGCTCCTCACGGGGAGCACGGTCTGCGCGCGGCCCGTTATCGCCGCGCCCTTCGCGCGCCCCGCGGTCGCCACGTTCCTCACGAGGCCCACGCTCTTCGCGCGGACCGCGATCATCGCGCTCGCGCCCTGCATCGCGGCCGTCTCTCGGTCCGCGTCCACCACGCTCGCCTTCGGGCTCGCGTTGAGAGCCTTCCTGCCCGAAGCCTCTTTCGGCTGCCCGTGGCGCCACCGCGATGCCGCGACGTCCAGCAGGCATCTCGGGCACTTCGTCTCCGCCATCCTCCGCCGGTGTCATGAAGCAACTCACCACGCCTACAGCGGCGCCAGCGACCGGCAGGTCCTTCGGCAGATCGAAACGATCGCCAAGGGGTGCGAGGGCCACGAGCACCAGATCTCCGGCACCTGCACCCGCGCGGTCGACAACCACGAGTGCGCCGGTCCACTCCACCTCATGCTCGGGTTCAACGAGCAGGAATCTCAGGCCTTCGAAGGCCGGGTGGACCTTCGCCAATTCGACTTCACACTGCACTGTTCCGATGAACACGTTCGTCCTTCCTGAATCACCGATTCTCGCGGCCCGAGATGGACTCCAGAGCCACAGTCACTGCCTTCACCGCCTCCCGGATCGCGGATTCCGTTCCGCCGAGATAGAGCCTTCCGAATGCACCGGAGGACTGCATCTCGATCAATTTGACGGGAGCGGCCTTTTCCGCCTCGTTGGCGGCAATGGTTGCGTAGGCGGCGGGGTGAACCTCCAGAATGTAGAGGGTCTCGCCGCCGAGGATCATATCGCCGAAACGGATGCGGTTGATGAGCTGGGCCTGGTCGGGGTCGAGGTTGGTGATGATCTGCGAACTCATCACGCGCGGGCGCAGCCGATCCTCTTCCTTGAGGCCGAGGCTCGCGAGCATGCGCGCTCCTGCCTCGCGCACCTCAGCCTGTGAGTCCGAGTGAAGCTCCAGAAGCCCGAAGGCCCGCTCCACCACCTGCAAACCGGGACGCACATCATTGCTCTTGAGCGCGATATCGGTGAGCCGGTTGATCGCGATGCCCGGAGCCACTTCGACAAAAAGCGAGGCCTGACCTTGCACCGGCAGGAATCCTCGCGCGGTGGTTCCCACGTAGGCCGCGAACGCGGGCTGCATGCTGTCGAGGAAGGTGTACGCCCTGAGTTCGATGCCCGCGGACATGGGCAGTGGAGCTCTCAGACTTCGCCGTCGCCTTCAGGCTGCGGCAGGATGGACTCGACCTGTTCGTGCGGACGCGGAATGACGTGCACGCTCACAAGCTCTCCGACGCGACGCGCGGCAGCGGCGCCGGCATCGGTGGCAGCTTTTACTGCACCGACTTCGCCGCGCACCATCACGGTGACGTAGCCGCCACCGATCTTCTCCTTGCCGATGAGGGTCACCTGTGCGGCCTTCACCATGGCGTCGGCAGCCTCGATGGAACCCACGAGTCCGCGGGTCTCGATCATTCCCAGTGCGATCTTGCTCATCGTCGCAGCACCTCAAGCGGGGGCAGCTCGCCCGCGCGCCACGCACTATCCTCCCCGCTCCGCGCCAGCCGACAAGCCCCGCGGCCCGTTTCCCGCCCGGCGTTCCAAAGCCGCGCGGATGATGGCTTCCAATTCAGCCGGAGAATGGTGTTCGCCGGGCATGCGCGCCAGGGGGTCCCCAAGCAGGCTCGGGCGTTCCAAGGCAGCCGCTTTCTCGGGCTGGGGCCAGGGTGAACCGGCTACGGAGGATGCAGGCGTTGCCAACTGGGGCCAATCCGAGAGCGTGTCCCCCTTCCTCCACGCCGCATTCGCCCGCGCCAGGCGCTTCACGTTGATGAGGTGCTGAGGCCCCACGTTGTCGGAAGTGATATTGCCTCCAAAGGAGCCACAGCCGAGAGTCATCGAAGGAAAGAGCCCGCTGGCTGCCCCCACGGCACCGAGGGATGTCGGCGCATTCAGGATGATGCGATTCACCGGCTTCTCGAGGGCGAAGGCCCGGATGATGGCCTCATCGCAGCAGTGCAGGCCGAGCGTGTGCCCTCGTCCGCCGAGCGCAAGAATATCGATGCAGAGCCGGCAGCCCGCCTCGTGCCCATCCACGGCATAGAAGGCAAGCACCGGCGCCAACTTCTCATACGAGAGTGGATGGCCCGGCCCGAGCCCCGCTGCGCGCGCAACCAACACGGTGGTGGCCTCGGGCACGCGGAAGCCGGCCATGGCGGCAATGCGCGCCGCGGACTGCCCGACGACATCGGGATTGGTGCCGCCGTCACGCGCGAGGATGCGCTCGAGCAGAGGCGTTTCTTCAGCCGAGAGCAGATGCACACCACGCGCCACGAGTTCGCGCAGCAACGCTTCTTCTACCGGCCGGTCGCAAACGATGGCCTGCTCGGAAGAGCAGATGGTGGAGTTGTCGAAGGTCTGGCTGGTGACGATGGCGCGCGCAGTCTCCGCGATATCGGCAGAACGGTCGACATACACCGGCACATTTCCGGGGCCCACGCCAAAGGCCGGTTTGCCGGATGAATACGCCGCACGCACCAGGCCCGAGCCGCCGGTCGCGAGAATGAGATTCACTTCGCGGTCGTGCATCAAAGCCTGAGTGCCTTCGAGAGCCACATGCTCCATGCAGAGCGCCCAATCCTCGGGAGCCCCGGCAGCGACGGCAGCATCGTGCGCCACACGAATAGCCTCAGCGATGCACTGCTTCGCGCGCGGATGCGGCGAGGCCACCATGGCATTGCGCGACTTCAGGCAGCAGATGGCCTTGTAGAGCGCCGTACTCGTGGGATTCGTCACGGGGATGATGGCCGCCACCACTCCGAAGGGTGCGGCGATTTCCATCACGCCGCGTTCCTTGTCCTCGCTCAGCACTCCGCACGTGCGCATCCCGGCGATGGCTTGCCAGAGTCCTCGCGTCGCAAAGCGGTTCTTCACCGTCTTGCTCTCGACCCGCCCCATGCGCGTTTCCTCGACAGCCAGCGCGGCGAGACGCGCACTGGCTGCGTGCCCCGCTTCCACCACTGCGGCCGCGGCGCGATCGATGGCCTCCTGATCCATGTGCTGGAGGCGGAGGAAGGCGCGGCGTGCGCGAGCCGCCCGGTCCCGGGCATCCGCGATGGACAGGAGATCCTTGTGTCCGTTTTCCGCCACGCGTCGATCCGCCGCGAGTCTACCAGTGCAACGCTTTCCGGCGCGCGAGGGCCGGGCTATCGTCGGCGCCGCATGTTGCTCATGGAGATCCGCCGATGCCACGCCTCGTCCTCGCCCTCCTTCTCCTCCACGGAGTTGTCATGACCCAGTCGTCGCGCCCCGCGCTCGCCATCGAGCGGTACGTGCTTCCGAACGGCCTCACCGTCATCCTCCATGAAGATCACGCGCTGCCCATCGCCGCGGTGAACATCTGGTACCGCGTCGGCAGCAAGGACGAGGTTGCGAAGCGCTCGGGCTTTGCACACCTGTTTGAGCACCTCATGTTCATGGGCACCGAGCGCGTGCCGCAAGGCCGCTTCGACGAGATCATGGAAGCGGGCGGTGGCAGCAACAACGCCACTACTTCCCAGGACCGGACGAACTACTTTGAATCCGGCCCCGCGGAGATGCTCCCGACGTTGCTCTGGCTCGAAGCAGATCGCATGGAGGATCTCGGCCGCTGCATCACACAGGAGAAACTCGACCTGCAACGGGACGTGGTGAAGAATGAACGCCGCCAGTCCTACGAGAATCGACCTTATGCGCGCGCATGGCTTGAATTGCCCGCGATGATGTATCCCGCGGGGCATCCCTATGACCACTCGGTCATCGGCAGCCATGAGGATCTCGAAGCCGCGAGCGTCGAAGACGTGCGCGACTTCTTTGCCACGCACTACGTGCCCGCCAACGCGGCCTTGGTGGTCGCCGGCGATTTCGATCCTGTCGCAACGAAGGAGCTCATCGCGAAACTCTTCGGCACCCTCGCTGTGGGCAGAAAGCCGACCGCGGCGCCGATCCCGGTGCCGGTGCAACTCGATCGCATCATCCGCCGCAGCATGGAGGACAAGGTTCCGGCCGCACGGGTCAGCATGAGCTTCCACTCGCCGCGTCATTTCGCACCCGGCGACGCGGAAGCCGATCTCGTCGCCAGCCTGCTCGGAGAAGGCGCCGCCTCGCGGCTTGAGCGCGTTCTCGTGCAAGAACGCCGCCTCGCGCAGAGCGTCTCGGCGAGCCAGCAAAGTGGCTTGCTCTCGTCCATGTTCATGGTCTCAGCCTTGGCCATGCCTGGCGTGAGTGCCGCCGACCTCGAAGCCGCCATGGACACCGTCTTGAAGGATGCGCTGAAGGATGGCTTCAGTGTCGCGGACGTGGAGCGTGCTGTTTCACGCGCAGAAGCCGCATATGCCGCGCAGATGCAGGAACTCCTGACGCGCGCCGACCTCCTGAACCAGTACGAGATGGCCTTCGGCAATCCGGATGGGTTCGAGCGCGACCTTGCGCGCTACCGCACCGCCACTGTCGAGAGCGTGAATGCCACCCTCCGCAGCATCATCACTCCCGGTCAGCGTGCGGTGATGACTGTCCTGCCTGAAGGCACAACGGCAGAGGCGGTCCGGAGCGCGCGGGACACGCGGCCTGGCGATCTCGCCACGAAGGCATTCGTGCCGGCCGTTCCGGAGTGCTTCAAGGTTGGCGGTATGGAAGTCTGGCTGCTCGAGCGCCATCAGGCGCCGCTTGTTTCGCTGGCGCTCAGCCTGCCGCTCGGCAGCAGCGCTGACGCTCCCACACGCGCAGGTCTCACGGCACTCACGTGTTCGCTCATGCACGAAGGGGTGCGCGGCAATGATGCTGCCGACTTCGCCGTGGCTCTCGAGCGCCTTGGCGGTGCCGTGTCCGTGAAGGCCGGCAAGCGCCAGTCCGTGGCGGGAATGCTCGCGCTTTCGCGCAATGTCGATGCCACCTTCGACCTCCTCGCGGATCTCCTGCTGCGCCCGACGCTCGGCGAGCAGGATTTCGAGCGCGTGAAGGCCCAGCAACTCGCCGGCATCGAGCAGCGTGCCAAAGACCCCGCGACGATCGCGACCCTGGTGGCGGCACGACGCCTCGCGGAGGAACGCGGACGCAGAGCTGACCCCGCGAACGGCTATCTCACGACCGTGAGCGGTCTCACGCACGCCATGGTTCGTGAACGCCACGCCAATGTCGTCGCGGCCCTCGGCGGCGCACGCATCGTGGTCTGCGGTGACATCACCAGGGATGCACTCGAAGCGACTCTGAAGCGCCAGTTCGGCGCCTTGCCCGTTGTCGCAACGCCGGCACGCGAGAAGGCCGCTGACCCCTTCGCAACGCGCAAGCTCTACATCGTCGATCGGCCCGATGCGCCGCAAACAGTGATCCGCTTCCAGCACGACGCCCCGGCGCTGGGTTCAGCATTCGATGCGCCGCTCCAACTCGCCAACACGGTCTTCGGTGGCAGCTTCACCAGCAGGCTTTCACAGAACCTCCGCGAGAAGAATGGCTTCACCTACGGGGCCGGTTCACGCGTCTCCCAGGATGCCGATGAAGGCGTGTTCGTGGCCACCTCCAACGTGCGCACGGAAGTCACAGGCCCCGCCATCCGCGAGTTCCTCGCGGAATTCCAGCGTCTCTCCAAGAGAGACTTCACGGTGGAAGAACTCGCGAAAGCGAAAGCCGCCGAACGCACGGACTTGGTACGGACCTTTGAGGAAGTCAGCGCGACCTCGGGGGCGCTGCTCCTCCCGTTGGTCGCCGGACGCGGCCCCGGCCATCTCGGTGAATACGCCGCGCTTGCGGCAGCCACGGCTCTCGATGCCGTGAATGCTGCAGCGGATGTGCACATGCAAGGCTTCCCCGGCGTTCTGGTGCTCGTCGGCGATGCCAAGACCATCCTCGCGCAACTCGAAGGCATCGACCTTCCCGTGCCCGAGTGGTGCGACGCGGACGGCAACCTCATCAAGCGCTGAAGCTCTGCCTTCTTCTCCTGGCGCGGCCCGCAAACGCCGTGCGCTGCTTGTGGCGGGGGATCGCTCTACGCGGCACTGCGCCGCCTGCGCCGTGAGTGGAGTCCCGCTGAGCAGTGCCTTCGAGTGCATCCGAGCGGCTCTGCGAAGCGGGATCACCCCCGAACAGAGCAGGCGTCACACCCGCGCTGCGGTTGATGGCAGACCTCCACGCTGCGCCGCCTGCGCGCTGCTCGCGACGGGGGCGTGCGCGTCACTGGCGCTCACCAGCGCCCGCGCTGCACGCTCACACCCTGCACCAGCGCAAGCACCAGCATCGAAACAAGGAGAGATGAACCTCCGGCGGAAATGAACGGCAGCGGCAAGCCCTTGGTGGGTGCCAGCGCAACAGTCACGGCCATGTGCGCAAAGGCCTGCGCGCCGAGGAGTGCCGCGGCGCCGGCGCAGAGCGTGCGCGCACTCAGCGGCCGCGCAGCCGCCCCCACACGACAAATGAGCAGAACAAAGGCCATTTCGAGCAGCACGAAGAGAGCGCTGCCGACAAAACCCGTCTCTTCCGCAATCTCGGCGAAGATGAAATCGTTGTGGTGATACGGCAGGCGGCCGGACTGGACGCAAGGCCCCTCTCCCAACCCGTGCCCGAACAGGCCCCCGTTGCCGACGGCCGTCAGCGACTGAGCGAGCTGATAGCCGGCTCCCGAACGCTGCGAGGCCGACATGTTCTCGATGTTGATGGTGCTCGCGATGCGCTCTTTCTGGTACGGCTCCAGCAACATGCCGCCAGCGAGAAAGAGCGCGAGCGCGGCAGCGGCAGTGCTGAAGAGGAGCGGTTTCCAGCGCGCGCCTCCCGCGATGATGACTGCCAGCGTGAGGGGAACGAACATGAGACTGGTTCCGAGATCCGGCTGCACGAGGATGAGCCCTGTCGGCAGCAGCCCCACAACGAGCACAGGCAACCACTCATGGAATTCCGCACGCGCACGCTGCGCGCGGTAAAGCTGCGCGAGCATCAGCAGCGTGAAGAGCTTCATGAACTCGGAAGGCTGCAGACCTCGACCGAGAAGTGGCAGCCAACGCTGCGATCCGTTGATGACTGGTCCTGCCACCTTCACCAGCACGAGCATTCCGAGGCCGACGCCGTAGAAAACCGGCGCCATGGAAAGCACGCGTGGAAGCGGCAACAGCAAGAGCAGAAAAGACACCGCCCCACCGAGCAGGAGCCAGCGCTCCCATGATGTGGCCAGCTCCTCACCGCCGCGGCCGGCAGCACCTTGCATGAGCCAACCCAAGAGAAGCAGCAGGCCCCCCGCCAACAGCAAGGGCGCATCGAGGTTGCCGAGGCGGCGGATGGGCTCCGGGAGTCTCACCACCAACGCTCCTCGGGATGCACACGCACGAGCGCTTCGAGCGCCGCGGCCACGAGTGGCGCCGCGTCGGCGCCCTTGTCATGCGTGTGTGCGCGTACCGCCGCGAAGGCGATGCGCGGAGTTTCACCAGGATCCGCAGGCGCCCAGCCGACGAACCATGCCTGATTCAGGCGTTCGCCGCTGCTCGCTTCATAGTCCGCCGTGCCCGTCTTCGCCGCCATGCGGAAGGGCTGCAACCCGGCGACTGCCGCGGCAGTTCCTCCGGGACGCACCACGTCGCGCATGCCGAGCCGCACGAGGTCCAGCGCTGCAGGCCGCACGCCGAGGGCGGGCAGGGCCTTGCCGTCTCCGCTGACCAGAGTCGCCAGCACGCGGCGCCCGGTGGCGAGAGACGCCGCAATGGCCGCCGCACGCACGGGGGCGACACGGAGCGATCCGCCGCCGATGGCGAGCGCGCGTGCGTCATCGGCCGCAAGGTCCTGGAAGAGACGCTCATCGCGACCAAGCAGCCCGGGCACCGGCTCGCCGAGTCCGAAACGCCGGTACCAGTCGATCAGCGTGCGCGATCCCAAGCGAGCCCCTGCCTCGTAGCACCACGCGTTGCAACTCACCTTCAGCGCACCCCGCGCGGCCACATGGCCATGTCCTTTGCAGCGGAGGAAGGTCCGTTCGGAGGTGTGCTCGCAAACGACAGCCGCGTCCTCCTGCATCTTTCCCTGGTCGAGTGCCGCCAGCACGGTCAAGGCCTTGAAGACCGAACCCGGTGGCAAGTGCTCCGGGATATCCACCGCGCGATGAAACGCCGGACTCATGGCGAGGGACTCGCCCACCACGTCGAGCCGCTGACGCAGGCTCGCGGGCGCGGCGCCCTGCCAGCGCTCGATCAACCCGCATTCGCTCTCGTGTCCGGGCGCAGCGCGCAGCGAGAGAAGACGCTGGCGCGCCCAACCATCTCCGCGGCCGAGAATGCGGCGGAGCAATGTGCGTTCCTCTTCCAGCTCAAGGCGTTTCCTGTAAGCGTCAGCACGGTTCCCGCCGAGAGGCGCCGTCACGAGCGCGCGGATGGCGCCCGTGGCCGGGTCCATGAGCACGAGCGCCATGGGCTCGCGCGCGTGCGCGACGTCGAGTGCCTGCTCCACACCCTGTTGCAGTGCCCAATCGAGCGTGAGACGCAACTCCCGTCCATGTCGTGGCGCCTCGATCACCAGCCCGCCAGGCACGCCTCCTGCCACGACACCGGGAGCGGAGCGCAGGATGTCATTGCGGTCAGCCTCCACACTCCGCGCCATGATGGGCTCGCCTGTCTTGCGCGCAACAGCCCCGAGCAGCAGTCCGAGGGTCCTGGTCTCGGCGGTTTCGGGGAGCGCGCGACGCGTCAACCGGCACTCGATGCGAAACCCCGTCCTCTCGAGACGTCCGGGTCCGACGAACAAGGTGCGTGCGGCAAGAGGCAGAGCCGTAGCGCAAGGGAATGACCTTCCCCTTCGCCAGCGTGCTCCGAGGTCGCGCTCGCGGCGGCGCAGCAGTTCCGGATCCATGGCAGCGAGTCCGACAGTTGCCGCCCAATGATCAAGTGCCGCATCGCCATCCTGCGCGAACAACTGCGCGCCGCGCGCGAGCTCGACCGCATCGGCTTCAGAGCTGACTGCAGGCAGCGAGAACGGCAGAACGATGCAACCGGAAAGCCATGCATCCGCGCTTGCAGCAGCATGAGCGGCGTCCGCCTCCTCGGTGAACGGCAAGCCTGCGCGCGAGAGGATCTCGCGCCACGCAGCGCCGCCCAATTCCCGCCAGCCTGGTGCCGGGACGCCGAACGCGTCGAGCGCTGCTGCCTCACGCAGCTCACGCCGGACCTGTCCCTGTTTCCAGATCTCTTCACGCTGCGTGAGTTCGGCGAGTTCGCCGAGCAGTGCCGGAAGATCCGCCCCTCTCAGGCGCGCAAGTTCGCTCAGCAAACGCAATTCTTCTGCGCAGCGCGCAGCAAGTCCGGGGCCTTCACGCTCCAGCCATGCGGCGCGCGCGGTCGGATCTGGAACAGCAACTCCCAGCAATCGGAAACAGCGTTTCCAGCGCGCAGAGCCTTCATCCATGCGCCGGGGCAGCGTCCCCTGTGGCGGAACGAGAGTCTGCATCCGCTCGACCAAGAGCGGTGCGTCAGGGAATGCAGCCGTTGCGAGTTCTTGGACAGCCTTGCCCGGGTTCGTGAAGCAGCGCCACTGCACTTCCGCTGCAGGCGCAGCCCTTGTTCCCAGCACAAGCGCGTCTGCAAGCGCGTGAATCAGGCTCTGCTCGCGGAAAGTGGAAGGCTCCACCAGTACATCCAGGACGGCCTCGTCCTCCGCCAGCACCTTGCCCGTGCAATCGAGAATGCGCCCGCGCTCTCCGGGCAGGGCACTGATACCGCCCTGCTGATCGGCAGCGAGATCAGCCCAACGCTCGTGCTCGCGCACTTGGAGCCGGTGCAGCCGGAAGATGACCGCCAGCGCCGCGAGCACGGCGATCACGCCGATGACTGTGAACCGATGAGTCAAGCGCCACTCTTCCGACGTCAGCCGCGTTCGAGCGCGTGACGCAACGCAGGCGAGCGGAGCAACCACCACTCTCCGAGTGCTGCGCCGACTCCAGCCAGCAACGCTCCCGACACCGCGGCCGCGACTTTCCCGCCCGCGAGTGTATGAGACGAGAAGCCGCCGAGATAGAGCGCGGCGAGAAGGAGCGGCAGGGCGAGCAGCGTGCCTGAGAACGTCCGCCCCAATCCGGTACGTGACGGCATGACCTTGCTGCCCACGTGTGCGAACTCGACTCCAACAAATACGAGACAGAGCACACCTGCAGCCCCGGCGGGAAAAAGGAGTGCAGCGGGGAATGCAAACCCCACCACGGTCGCGGCCCTGCGCCCCGGAGGTGCGTGTCGCGCCAGCACCAGCAGCCAGGAGATGGCGAGCGCCATGGGGACCCAACCACGAGGCCCCGACTCGACGATGAGCAGCAGTGCAAGCCAACCCGGCAGGAATGCGAGCAGCGCCGTGCCGATGAGCTTCATGGCTGGCTCCTCAGCCGGTCCAGTGTGCTCTCGTCTCCGAAGCGCAGGATGACGAGCGAACCTGCCGCTGAAGCCAGACGCAAACGAGCACCGCCCTGCGCATCCAGCATGGCCGCGCCCAGAAGCAGGCCGCGCGGGACGAGACCCGTTCCGGCGGTGGTGAAGAGTTCCACTTCGAGCGTCTGCGCAGGCGCCGCCGTGGTGAGCACGAGCTCCGGTCCGTCACGAGCGCCACGGAGCAACGCCAAGCCTCTGTAGTCTTTGCCACGCAGCGCCACCGCGAGGCCGCGCTCGAAACCCGCTGGTGGAGATGCGAGCGCCAACTCCCCTGCCACAACATCCACGAGAGCGACGCATGCACCGGCTTCATTCAGGACCGCGCTGCCCACGCGGAAGCCATCCTCGCTGCAACGGAGCAACCAGCGCGCATCCGGGCCAAGGGGCGCGCACGAACTCTCGACGGCCACGGGGAGATACTGCGCCGCGAGATCACTCGCTGCCGTCACACCGGCGATGCGCACGGGGCCCTCGCAGGCCGGAACGTGAGCTGTCACTGCGGGGCGTGGCCCCGTGGCCGTGATGCGACCAAGAAGCGCGCCGCGCTCGCCCGTGTCGCGAACGAGGTGCACCAGTGCACCGAGTGGCAGGAGTTCTGCTCTGGCTGCATCCGTGAGGACCAGCAGCCCCGCCTCGGTCATGAGCGTGCCCGTGCAGGATGTGCGAGGTTCAGCGCCCTCCCCGCACGCGACCACTGGCAAACGGAGCGTACGTGCGCCGAGCAGTCGCACACGGCTCATGTGCGCGCCCACGGCATCCACGAGTCCGAGAAACTGCCCACCGGAGCTCACCTCGGATCCGCAGCGCACGCCTTCGCGAAAGCCAGCCGCCACGATGAGTTGGTGGCGCGCCGCATCCACTTCGAGTGACGGGACGTCCGCCGAGACCGGTTCGCTGGCGATGCTCACCGCACGCAGGGCAGGAAGTTCACGTTCCGGCAGCAGCGCTCCGAGCAGCGTGACCTGCAACGCCTCGGCCGCGCCCGGAAAGATCCCCTGCGCCAGCCAGAGCCCGAGGACTCCGAGGAAAATGCGCGCGCGCGCTGACAAGGCTCGATAGCCCTAGGAAATGGTCTCGGCGGACTCGAGCACACCCTTCAGGTGCTCGAGGTTGTCGAGGATCTGACCGGTACCGCGCGCGACTGCCGTGAGCGGCTCCTCGCCGATCTTGACGGGAATATCCACCCGCTCATGCAGGCGACGGTCGATGCCACGCAGCAGCGCACCGCCGCCGCAGATGACCAGTCCGCGATCCACGAGGTCGGCCGCCAGTTCCGGCTGCGTCTCGGCCAGCGTCCTGCTCACGGCCTGCGTGATCCGCTCGAGAGGCTCGTCGAGGCACTCACGGATGCGGATGGAATCCACCATCACGCTGCTCGGCAACCCCGATTTCACATGCCGCCCCTTCACCGTCATCTGCATTTCTTCTTGCAGTGAGAAAGCGGAACCGATCGCGCACTTGATGCGTTCGGCACCTTGAGGGCCCACGAGGAGTTGGTGTTCGTTTTTCATGTACGCCGTGATGGCGTCATCGAATTCATCGCCCGCAATGGGGATGCTGGTCGCATGCACGACGCCCGCGAGCGCGAGCACAGCGACATCGCTCGTGCCGCCGCCAATGTCGAGGAGCATGCTGGCGGTCGCTTCCTGGATGGGCAGCCCGAGCCCGATGCCAGCGGCCATGGTCTGCTCGACCAGGAACACCTTCCGCGCGCCTGCGCGTTCGGCTGCGCCGATCACCGCCTGCCGATCCACTTGCCGAATACCCGGCGGCACAGCGATCACCACGCGCGGCGCAATGAACATGCGCCGGTTGCCGTGCACCTTTCTGATGAAGTAGCGCAGCATGGCTTCGCAGATGGCGAAGTCAGCGATGAGACCGTCCTTCATGGGACGAATGGCCTGGATGTTGCCGGGCGTCTTGCCGAGCATCTCCTTCGCGCGGTCGCCGACAGCCATGCCATCGCCATCGCTGAGCACTTCGTTGGTGCCCTTGCGCACGGCCACCACGGAGGGCTCCGAAAGCACGACGCCCTTTCCGGGCACGCACACGAGCGTGTTGGCTGTTCCGAGATCGATCCCCACGTCGATCGAGAACATGCCCACCAGACGATCGATGACGGTGAACATGAATCACTCCGCTGCCGGCAACGCCGGCTCTGTCATCAGGTCGGGAGCCCCCGAGACCGCCTCTCGCACGAACACCCCGACCGCAGCGCGCGCGGCAGTCTAGCAGCGCACGCGAAATGCGCCGTGCAAAACGACGCAGGGCCCCCGCTTGCGACGGGAGCCCCGGTGGACACTGAAAGGGAGATTTTCAGTTCGCGAACATGCCAGCGTTGAACCACTGGGCGAGAGCCTTCTCCATCATGATGAAGGCGATGAGCAGCAGAGCTGCGGTGGTGTAGACGAGTCCGTCCGTGAGTGCCCGGGCGTTGTCCGTCGGGACGACGTCGGTCACATTGCCGTTGTCTTCAGCCATGGATCGTCAGCCTTTCAGTTCAAGGTGTTGGTGACCACGTCCGCAGCCATCACCTGCTGGCCGTCGCCGAGCAGCGTGACCATACCTGCGCAGTAGGTCGGTCCCACGGTGTCCACGCGGAAGCGGCCGATGTAGGTGCCGCCGCGCACGATGTCGAGGATCCAACCGCGCTTGACGCCCTGGTTGGTGCCCACGTTGGCCTGCACCAGCTTGATGCTGTTGTCGGCGTTCGTGACCTGGCCCTTCACGGGTGCCATGACCATGACGTTCTCGAAGTCGATGCCCTTCGACTTCGCAAAGTCGACGAGGAGATCGCGGTTCGCGACATCATCCTTCAACTTCGCGACATCCTTCTCGAGGTTCGCGATGTTGTTGTTCGCCTCCATGACGCTCTTCTTCTCGCCATCGAGATCCGACACAGCCTTCTCCATACGGCTGACCGCATCGCGCTGCTTGGCGTCGAGGTCGGTGTTGGCCGCAACGAGACGGTTGTTGTCCGCGCGCAGGCGCTCGATGGTGCCAGCGTGCTCGCCGTTGGCGCGAGTCAGGTCGGCGATCTGGCCGTCCTTCGTCTTGCCTGCGGACTCGAGCGATCCCACCTGACTCTGCAGGTTGGTGGCGCGCGCCTCCTGATCGGCCGCCTGTTGGCGGGCCGTGTTCAGATCGGTGGACACCTTGGAGAGGTTGGTTTCCTTCTCCGAGATCTGCTGAGCATGGCGCGCATCATCCTGAGCGCGACCAGCCTTCTCTTCCTCGAACTTGCTCTTGTAGTCGTTGTTGAGGCCGAGGAACGTCGAAGCGGCCACGAGGAAGGCCACCGCGAGCACAAGATTCAAAACCACGAAGATCCGGGCAACGGAACTCATGAAGTCTCCCTTTCCAGCGTCACCGCGGTGCCAGTCGCCAACAGGAGGCGTCGCCACGCGGTTTCATCTTTTTGAGCGGGGGCATTGTAGAGGTCACTTGGGGCAAGTCAAGCAACCAGAACCCGACTTGCGAACTGCGCCCAACCCGCTGCGCTGCGTGGTTTTCCGGGAGGGATCACACCTGACGGGTCCGGCGAATCAGGAGCACAAGAGCGAGCGGGAAAGCCCCGCCAAGCAGCCCGTTCCACCGGCTTGCCGGCGTCCGTTCGTCGTTCAACGGCACGCGCGTGCACAGCGTTCCCGCCACATCCACGGCGCGTCCGGACTCAGTGACCCTGGCAAGGCTCCTGCCGCAGGGGTCAATGGCCGAACTGATCCCCGCGTTGCTCACGCGGAATACAGCGCGGCGCGTTTCGGCGGCCCGGAAGCGCACGGCGATGTCGACGAGTTCCTGTTCAGAGCCCCGCGTGAACCACGCATCGTTCGACGTGTTGATGACGAACGCTGCGCCCTGCTCGGCAAGGCGCCGGAACTCCCCGGGAAAGGCCACCTCGAAACAGATCGTGATGCCGAAGCGGGGCGCTCCGGCTGATGGCGCTTCGAAGAGCGGTGCTTCCGTTCCCGCGGTCATGTCCGGCACATAGCCGCCCACGTCGCGCACCAACCGGAGCAGAGCCGCATGTCCGGGCCAGCCCACTGGCCACGGCACATACTCTCCGAAGGGCACGAGATAGCGCTTCGGGTTCTCTCCCAGAAGCTCCGCGCCGTCGCGTACCACGAGCGCGACATTCAGTTCGCCGTAACCGTTGCCATCCGCGTCCGCGATGCCGTCTCTCTCGCGCACATCCAGATGGCGCACCGTCCCGAGGATGCTGAGTTGTCCGCGTCCACGCGGCAAGAGCTCGCCGTAGGCATGGGGGCCAGCGGCATCGTGGCGATACGTTCGTTCGAGCATCGCGGCGAGCGGCCGGTCAGGATCGCGCAGCGGCGGAAAGGTGGTCTCCGGAAAGACGAGGATGTCCACGTCGCGCCCGGCCGTGGGCGCTTGTTCAAGCACGAGGCGGTGGCGATCCCAGATCGCGTCGGAGGTGTGACGCATCTTGATGGCTTGAGGTATGGCAGGCTGGACTCCCATGACCAGCGGGCCATTCGCAAAATCATCCCGCAAGGCGAGGGTGCCTGCAGCGTGCGTGAGAAGAACAGAAGCGCCGCAGAAGGCCAGCGGTCCGGCGGCGCGGAGCTTCCCCTGTCGCCAGCGCAGCAGAGTGATGGCAAGCCCCGCGTTGCAGGCGAGCACGACAAAGCTCAACCAGTGTCCTCGAAAAATCGCGGCGCTCTGAAGTCCCGCCAGCCAGCGCCACTGCGAATGCCCTGCGCCGGCCCAACTCGCACCCAGCACCAATTCACGCAGCAGGTCCGCGCTGACCATGGCCAGCGGGAGTACCAACCAATGCGGCGTTCCCGCGCGCGCGCTGCGCGCCGCCAACCACGCGGGCAAGCATGCGAAAGGAAGCGCGAGCAGGGACACCAGCAGGGCCCCGCCTCCGAGAAGTGAGTCCACCCAGGTCATGCTCGCGTAGAGCTGCACCCCGAGAGCCAGCATGAGCGCGACGAAGAGGCCTGGCCGCGGTGCGCGCGCGACAAAGACGAACCATGGCACCCACGCGATCCACGCCATCCACCACAGATCCAACGGGGGCAAGGCTGTGCTGGCCAGCGCAGCTGAGGCTGCCGCGATCAACGCGTGAGTGCTCCTCGGCCAGCGCGCGCTGATGTTCACGCACTCCCTCGCGCAGGGATCTCGCCGCGACAGCGCGCGCCGGCGAGCAGGTGCACGGAAACAGTGCTCTCGGGTAGCACCACGCCCTCCCCCGCTTCGACGAGGAGCAGTCCGTCCGCACCCAGCACGCCCCGCATGTCCGCACTGCCGTGCCAGGGCAATGGCTCCGCGACCAGGCCCTCGGCCCCGACGCCAAGCACGCACGGAATGTGTTGGCGACGCGGGATGCGCTTCAACGAGCGCACATGTCGCAACCGTGCAGGCAACAGCACCGGAGCGGGGAATGGCGCGCCCGCGAGCGCCGCAATGAACGGCTTCACGAACAACTCGAAGGTGACGAAACTCGAAACGGGGTTCCCGGGCAGGCCGAACACATGACAGCAGTGTCCATCCTTGCCCGACACGCGGCCGAAGAGCAATGGCTTTCCGGGTTTGATGGCCACCTTCTCGATGAGGACTTCGAGGCCGAGGTTCTTCAGAAGCATCGGCACGAGGTCGGCATCACCCATGCTCACGCCGCCCGAGAGAATGAAGACGTCGTGGCCAAGCCCCACGCGCAGATGTTCGAGCAGTTCCGCCTCGGCATCGGGAGCGATGCCGGTGCGCACCACGCGCAGAGCAGGAAAGGCGGCCGTCAACAACGCCTCGATCAAGGTTCCGTTGCTCTCGCGGATCTGGCCCGGCAACGGTTTCGGACCGTGCGCCGCAACGAGCTCATCGCCCGTGGGCAGCACCAGCACGCGCGGCAGCGCATGCACGGGCGCCGGGTCGCACCCGACGGACGCCAGCAGGGACAAGGCGACGGCATCCAGAACCGTGCCCCGTCGCAGCACGATCTCCCCGGCCCGAAGATCCTCGCCCCGATGACAGACGTTCTCTCCCGCAACGACGCCGGCGTCGAGCCGCACCCTGCCACCACCGAGCTCGACACTCTTCTCCACCATCACCACCGCGTCGGCGCCGTCAGGGAGCGGCGCACCCGTCATGATCTTGGCCGTCTCGCCCGCATGGATGCTGAGCCCCGGCGGCATGCCCGCAAGGATCCTGCCCACGCTCTTCAGTTCGACACCGCTTTGCACATCTGCGGCGCGCACGGCCCAGCCGTCCATGCTCGATTTCTCGAACGGCGGCTGATCCATCTCCGCCCGCACATCCTCGGCCAGCACGCAGCCGAGAGACTCATCGAGTGCACGAAAAACCCGGGGCGGTGGCGCCTTGACGGCCTCGCGCAGGATCTCAAGCGCTGCGGTTGCAGTCAGCATGGCAGCACGGCCACTCCAGTTGCCGGATCCATCACGTCCATGAATGAGGAGACGGAAAACACCGCGCGTCCGATGCCCGGCTCGCCGTAGCCGGGGGGCGCTTTGAGGGAGTGCTTCATCAGGGTGTCACGCCACACGCGCAGCAACCCCGCGTGGTAACGCAGCGGCGCCGGCCCGTGGGCCGCTCCGAGCACGGACATCGGCTCCGGACACCACGTCGTGAAACGTGGCACGACGCCGTGGCTCATGAAGTAGTCGAGCCCTTCGCCGGTGCTCCGCCACGCATCTTCCGGACGACGGAAACCGCCTTCGGCAGCCATCTCCACACCTGCGACAAAGTTCGGAATCACGCCTTGAGGGCTGAACACCTCGGCCGCTTCGAGGATGCGACGCATCCACTCCGCTCGACCGACGTAGCGTTCCTTCCCGGGGCACAAGGTCCTGAACAGTGCCGGGTCCCACACTTCGTAGTTCGGGTGATAGATGCGGATGCCGCTTCTCCGAATGCGCTCCACATCAGGGCGCGGCAAGGCTTGCACCACCATCTTCCCCAGCCAACGACCGGGGAAGCGCGCTTCAATAGCCTCGGCGTAGCGCAGGTAGAAGCCGACCTCATCGAGTCCATCCACCCGCGCGGTGATGGACCCACCCGTGAGCGTGTAAGCCTGCGGCGTGCCGCCACTCGCCACAACCTGATCGAGTGCTTCCAGCAAGCGTTCCACGGGCTTCACCGCGAAGTAGGGATTCCCCGCCTCGCGCTGCTGGCGGAAGTTGTGGTTGATGTCACAAAACTGGCATTCCTCTTCGCGTCCGAAGTACTGGCACATGCGGAACACGGTGAGATAGAGCAGATAGCCCCACTCAATGGCCGGCGCCACTTCCGTGATGGGTGTGCCATCCGCGAGCTGAACGCCGTACCAGGGCGGGCGCGGGGCAAAACTGACACCCGCAATCCTCTCCCCGCCACAGCGCAACTCGACCGCACCAGTCGCCGCGACATCCACGAGCCAGGGGCTCGCCGGATTCAGGCGCACGGAGACGACCACGCGCCGGAAGCCCAGCGCACCGCCTTCGAGCGCGATCTCCTCCGGTGCGTGCTCGTGCACGGCCGCGTCCATCTCGGCCAGCGGGACATGGTCGAAGGAGAAGATGAAATACGCCTTGCGCGCAAAGGTATGGCCGCGTTGCAGTGCGGCCGGCGTGAACCACACTCCGCGCCGCAGCAGGTCCTCCTTCACGAAGACTTCATGGGGCAGATCAGGAAACTCGGCCACGAGCGCATCGATGGCATCGAGAGTGTCCTGCGGCTCCACATGGCGACTCACGCTCATGCACACATTGTGCGTGCGTGCCGGAACTTCGGCAATATGCGCGCTTTCGGCAGCGAGCGCTGGTGATAACTTGCGAGAACTCCCCATGCCGATCCCGGAAGCTCGCATCTCTCCTGCCAACGTCCGCGTGGCCATTCTGGTCTCACGCTTCAACGAGGCGATCACGGAAGGACTTCTCGCGGGAGCGACGACCACGTTGGCTGAGGCCGGCGTCGCGGCAGCGAACATCCGTGTGGAGGTGGTCCCGGGAGCCGTCGAGCTGCCGCTTGCTGCTGCCGCTGTGATCCGCGCCAGTCGCCCCGACGCCGTCATCGCTCTCGGCGCGGTGGTGCGCGGCGAAACGGACCACTACGAGCATGTGGCCCGCATGGCGGCCGACGGCATCATGCGCGTCAGCCTCGACTTCGGCGTTCCCGTGGCTTTTGGCGTCCTTACCTGTGCGACGGAAGAGCTCGCCCGTGCGCGCTCATCCGCCGACCACGCAAACAAGGGCCGCGAAGCGGCGCTGGCCGCACTCGAAATGGTGGAACTTCTCCGGCGCACAGGACCGAGTTCATGACCGCCGACGCACAGGGCACGCATTCCAATCGCACGCAGGGGCGCGAACTCGCGCTCAAGTATCTCTACGCTCTGGATCTGCGCGGCGGCGAAGGCGAGAGCTTCGCGAGCTTCGCGTCCCACCAGAAGGCGACCACCACTGTGCGCGCCTTCGCGGAAGGACTGGTGAAAGGTGTCACCGGCGAGCAGGCTGAACTGGATGAGCTCATCGCGTCGGTTGCCGTGAACTGGTCCGTCCCCCGCATGGCGGTGGTGGACCGCAACGTGCTGCGGCTCGGCGCACACGAATTGCGCACGACCCCCGAAGTACCCACCAACGTCGTCATTGACGAAGCCGTCGAACTCGCGAAACGCTACGGCGCGGCTCAATCCGGAGCGTTCATCAACGGCATTCTCGACAAGCTCAAGAAACGTCTGCGCCCGGGAGCGGGCTGATGTTCGGGAAGCTCACGGATGCGTTGAAGCGCGGGCTGGCGAAGACCCGCGAGAAGCTCGCCAGCGGACTGGCGGCCATTCTCCCCATCGGGCGCACCTTGGATGCCGCCACGCTGGACGAGCTTGAAGAGACGCTGCTCACCGCAGATATCGGTCCAAAGACCACAGCCCGGCTGATGGAGGAAGTGCGCCTCGCCTTCAAGGAACGGCGCATCAAGACCACCGATGACTGCCGCGGGTTTCTGGAGGAACGTCTCCTCGCCATGCTGTCGGCGGACGGCGCCACCTTGAACTGTGCAGAGAGCGGGCCCACCGTGGTGCTGGTGGCCGGCGTGAACGGCACGGGCAAGACCACCTCCATCGCAAAGATCGCCTGGCGCCTGTCGCGCGGCGGCAAGAAAGTCGTGCTCGCTGCGGCGGACACGTTCCGAGCGGCGGCTGTGGATCAACTCGCCATCTGGAGCGAGCGCATCGGTTGCCGCATCGTGCGCCAACCCACGGGTGCTGACCCTGCGGCCGTGGCCTTCGACGCCGCGGACGCGGCCATCAGCTCCGGTGCTGACTACCTCGTCATCGACACCGCGGGTCGGCTGCACACGCAAAAAAACCTCATGGCGGAGCTGGAGAAAATCAAGCGCGTGGTTGCGCGCCGCATTCCTGGCGCTCCCCACGAAACGCTCCTCGTCCTCGACGCAACGACGGGCCAGAACGCCATCCAGCAGGCGCTCGAGTTCTCGAAGGTGCTGGACGTCACGGGGCTCTTCCTGACCAAGCTGGACGGCACAGCCAAAGGCGGCGCCGTCATTGGTATCCGCGACCAGGTGGCCGTGCCGGTGAAGTTCATTGGTGTCGGTGAGAAACCCGAGGACGTCGAGGACTTCGATGCGACGGCCTTCGTGCGCGCCATCCTCGGACGAGAGGATGTCCCGACTCAGCCTGAAGGGCGAGCGGCGGACCGATGAGCGCTCGGAGGGCCAGCCTCCTCGGCATCGCGGCCGCGCTCCTCTGCATTCTCGTTCCCCTTGCCGTCGCGCCGTGGTTTCACGGCGAGTTCCGCGCACCGAAACTCCTCGTTCTGGCGTGCATCGGCATACCGGCAGCCCTCGCGGCCCTCGATGAGGCCGTCCGGCGCGCTCTGCATTCCACACACCTGCTCCTCATCTTCCTGCTTCCGTCCTTCATCGCAGCGGCTGTGCATGATGGGGGCTCGCTCGCGTCCATTGCCACCGCTCTGACAGCCTGCGCGAGTTTCCTCGTTCCGCTGCATCTCGGCGCCGCCTGTGGCGGAGGACTGAGTGCCCTGCGCACCCTTGCACGCGCACTCGGCGCAGGTGCACTCCTCGTTCTCCTCGCCGGAATCCTCCGTCGCACAACGGGTGCACTCGATTGGATTCCAGACCGCGCTGATGTGGCATTTTCCGCGACCATCGGCAACAGCAACGAAGTGGCGGAGTACGCGACCCCCGTCCTTCTGCTGCTGCTCCTCCTGCCTCGACCGCGCTGGCCGGACTTCTTGCTCGCGACGGCGGCACTCGCTCTGGTCGTGCTCAGTGAGTCGCGCGCCGGGCTGCTGGCGCTCGCCCTCGGGCTCGCGGCGGGAAGCGCCGTTCTTTGCCGCGGGCCGCAGCGCAAGCATGCTCACCTGCTGCTGGCCGGCCTTGGCATCGTTGCTCTGGCACTGCTCACTCTCCCTGCGTGCGCAAGCCTCCGCGCACGCGCCCTCTCGACCTTTGATCCCGAGCATCCGACCAATGCCGTGCGCCTCGCACTCTGGAGCGGTGGCGCGCGGCTCGCCATCGAATCCCAACCCTTGGGCTGCGGACCGGGAGGCTTCGAGGCCTCGTTCCCTCCCTTCCGCGAAGCCGCGGAATGGCAGCGCGCTGGCGCTGCCAGCGCGGCGGAGTCGCCCCACAACGAAGTGCTCGCGCTCGCGGCGGAATACGGCGTGGGAGGACTCCTGTGGTTGTTCGGAATCACCCTGCTCGGCGTCGCGCGCTGGCGCCGTCTTGGATCTGAGGAAGCCGGCGCGCGCGGTGCCCTGTTTGGGCTCGCCGTCGCATTCCTCGTGTTTGCGCTGGTGCGTTCGCCCGCTCATCACCCCACAGGCCTGCTGGCCCTCGGCTTGGCACTGGGATGGATGTTTGCCGCGACACGCAGGGCGGCACCCGCATCCAAGACTCCGGCTTGGTTGGCGGGTGGGTTCCTTGTCGCTGCGCTGGCGGGCACGTGTGCGGATGTCGTCGAAGACCTGCGCACGGGCATTGCCCGCCGGGAACTCGCCGCAGCCGACCATTGGTTTCGGCACGCGGAACCAGCGCGCGGAGTCGCGGCCACCCTCGCGAGTGCAGAGGCGGTGCGCAGCATCAGCGCTGCGCCTTTCACGCCAGCCCATGCCTTCCGCACGGCTGTTGTGTCCGCGGAACTCGGTGCGCTCGCCGAAGCACTCAAGAACTCGGGTGCCCTGCCACCCGAGCTTGCGGGCATGGAGGAACTCACCCAGAAGCTCCTCAGACACACTCTGGAGGCGGAACCGGCGAACGTTCCTGCGCGCTTGTTGCTCTCGGAAGTTCTCGCGGGCGGTGCCAACAGCGGAGGCCGTGCGGATGGCGTTGCCGCAGCCGAGGATGTGCTGCGCGAGGGGCTTCTCCGCACGCCCGAGGCTCCGGGCCTGAGGGCCCGACTGGCCACACTCCTCTTGCGCTCGGCACGCCCGCGCGAGGCCTTGCTGACGCTGCGCGGAGAATCCCGCGCTGTCCCCATCACAGACGCACTCGCGCTCGAACTCGGGCGTCTCGAACTGCTGCACGGCGGTGGCACAGCCGCAAGCCTCCGCCCCGGCGCTGAGCTTGGAAACGGAGCGCACGCACGGCTGGAAAGCGCGCGCCGGGCGGACGTGGATGCGCGCTCCCGCGAAGCACTCGAATGGGCGCTCCAGGTGCTCGCCGACACGCCCTTCAACGATGAGGCTCTCGACCTCGTCGTTCGACATGGCTATGGCGCGCGCGAGGAAGACGCGACGCACCTCGCGCATGCCGCAACCGCGCGTGCCAAGTTCCTTCTCGCCCGTCGGGAGCTCACCTTGGGCGATTCGGCCGCCGCGCGGCGCAATCTGAAACTTGCCCTCGCGCGTGATCCTGAACTCGCTCCGGCCCTGCTCCTCGAGGCGGGGCTGCTCCTTGCGGACGGCTCCCGCGCTGCGGCGCTCACGCTGCTGACAACGCTGCGAGAACTCGTCAACGACGACCTCGCGCTGCGGCGCGCTCTCGCGGAAGACACGCGATCGTCGCAGCATCTGGACGCGACGGCGCTCCTTGCGATCTTTAGCGCGCCTCGGCGCTGAGCTTCCGGCTCGCGCGCTGCGGACTTCAAAAATCCGCTGCAAAACAGCCAACAAATGAGCCGGGCCGCCACCCTCTGGATGACGGCCCGGCCGCGATCAGACTGAGAGGCTCACTTGCGCTTGGTAGCGCGCTTCGCCTTCTTCGCAGCCTTCTTCTTTGCCTTCTTGGCCATGTTGATTCCCTACCTTTTTGTGAGGCACCAAGGTTGAAAAGGTCGCACAACCTCTTCATGTCCCTGAGGACACGGCGGCAGCATAAGGGGGTTGCAAAATAGCTGCAACCACTTTTTCTTGCGCGTGCGTCACGCGTCAGCGGATGTCCGCCTCGCGCCATGTCTCTTTCGGTTCGATACGTCGATGCAGATCGAAGAGGAACTTCGATGCGGCGGCACCATTCGAACTCACAGGTGACCAGTCCGCCTTCTCAAGCGAGAGTGGGTCCTCCTGTTCTGCGTTGAGCTCGGTTTCCTGCTCGCAACGCACCTTGAATCCGCCTGTTGCTGTCTCGACGAAGACACGCAGACGATCGCGGCGTCCCTTCTCGGAGAACGGCGCAAGAGCAACCTTCCATTCCGTGAGAATCGCGGGGCGTTCCTTCTCGGGCGCCGGCTTCGGCCAGTCCTTCGCGAGCACCAACAGCGCTTCGCTCTCCAGGAATGCGCGTGTGTGGCGGTAGATGAAGCTGGTCTCCTTGGCTTCGGGCATGGGCTCGCTCGTGCAGGCGGCCAGAACCAGCGCAAGCGCAACGCAACGGAGCACGCGACGTGACGTCATGATGGACCCCCTCGGATTCACCCGCTCCAGTCTTCGCGCTGACGGGCGCGGAACGAGATGCGGATCGGGATTTCGCGGAATGGCAGAGCCTCGCGGAATCGGTTTTCGAGGAAGCGACCGAACTCCTCCTTGAAGAGGGAGGGGTCGTTCACGAAGAGGACGATCCAGGGCGGGTGGCACGCCACTTGGGTGGCGTAGAAAATCTTCGGCGATTTGCCTCTGGAAACACGTGGGCCACGCACCCGCGCGGCGTCCTCAACCAGCTTGTTCACCTCGCGGGTGGGCACGCGGGAACCGGCCTGATCGTGCAGCTCGAAGGCGAGATCCACGAGCTGTTTCAGGCGCAGCCCTTCCTTGGCCGACGTGAAGATCACCGGCGCGAAATGAAGTGCCGGGAGCTTCTTCGCGATGTAGTCGAGGAACTTCTCCGTCTCGGTGGCCCCTGCAAGATCCCATTTGTTGATGGCCAGGATGCAAGGCTTGTGCGCGGTCAATACAGCGTCAGCCGCCTTCTTGTCCACCATGTTGATGTCGCCGGTGGCATCGATGAGGTGGATCACCACATCCGCTCTCCGGATGGAATCGAGGGTGCGCTGCTGCGCGTAGTACTCCACCGAGTCGTCGAGACGTGACTGCCGTTGCAGCCCGGCCGTATCGATGAGCGTGAAGGTGCGCTCCCCGAACCGCACGGAGACATCGATGGAATCGCGGGTCGTGCCGGGGATTTCGCTCACGATGACGCGTTCGCTGCCGGCGATGGCGTTGGTGAGGGTGCTCTTGCCGGCGTTCCTCTGCCCGACGAGCGCGATGAGGGTCTCCCCCTCCTTCCGCGGTGCCTCTCCCTCTTCCTTCGGAGGCAGGAGCGCCACCATCTTGTCCATCACCTCTTCGAGACCATGCGGCTCGATCATCGAAGCGGGGTGCACTTCACCGAGACCGAGGCCGTGGAACTCACCCGCCATCAGCCCGTGGGCTTCTCCATCCACCTTGTTGGCCACAAGCACCACGGGCTTCGCCGTGCGCCGGAGAATGCGCGCGACTTCCTGGTCGAGTGGCGTCACACCATCCCGCGCGTCGGTGACAAAGACCAGCACATCGGCCGCGGTGATCGCCGCGTCGATCTGCACTTCGACATCCTCGTCGAGCTGCTGATCGTCGACGATGCCGATCCCTCCCATGTCCGTGATCTCGAAGGTGCGTTCGCCACGAGTCACTTCGACGGTCACGCGGTCGCGGGTCACGCCCGGTCGGTCATGCACGATGCTGACGCGCCGTCCCACCACGCGATTGAGGAAAGACGACTTGCCCACGTTGGGGCGGCCCACAATGGCGACGGATGGGAGTTTCATGGCAGCGCGAGCACCCTGTGAAGTTGTGGCAACACGCGCACTTTCGCGTGGATTCCGAGCGCCTCGGACTGGAAATGGAGCAACTCCGCCGCGGGCGGCGCTTCGATGCCGCGGAGAGGTGTCACGGGTTGCAGGATCAATTCAGCATCCGGAGCCACGGCCGCCACGCGCCGAGCCACGTGACGCACGTCTTCAAGAGTGCACTCGCGCGTGAGCACGAGCTTCACGATGCGCTCGAGCCCGGCAGCCTCGCCGAGGAAGGCTTCGTGCTCCGCATCCAGCGGAGGCCGACCGGTGGCCGAGGAAAGCTTCCAGTCCATGCTCACGATGTCCACCGCAGGGCGCACGAGCTTCATGCGCTCGGGCATGGTGCCGTCAGTTTCGAGAAGCACACGTGAGCCATGGCCGCGCACCGTCCCGGCGGCAGCCCTGATGAGCCATGGATGCAGCAGCGGTTCACCACCTGTGAAGGACACTGCGCGGTGAGGAAGAAACCGCAGAGCCGCGCCAATCCAGGCGCTGATGGTCTCGACCGGTACCGGGGTCGCCACCTCTTCCACCGCAGCAAACTGCGGCAGCGAAACCCTTGCGCGCGTCGGCGTGCGGTGACAGAGCGGCGTGTCGCACCAGACACAGTCGAGGTCGCAGTGGGCCGTGCGAACGAAAAGATGTCGCTCGCCGGCCCTCGGCCCCTCGCCCTGCACCGAGCTGAAGATCTCCATGAGGTCCGCGCTGCCGCGGGCCTCGAGTTCTTGCAGTCGCCGCGGATCCATCATGAAACGCACCTCGCGGGGCGGACCCCGCGCGGATCACTTCTTCGCAGGAGCTGCAGCGGGTGCCGCTGCGTCGTCCTTCTTCTTCTCAGCCTTCTTGGCCTTGGCCTTCACCTTCGGCACACGGGTCTTCGGGATACCGAGCACCTTGTCGCCGCGCTTCCAGCGGCCGTCCTTCTCAAGCTTCTCAAGGCGTTCGGCGCGCTTCAGGACGCTCCTGTTCCCGCCGGTGGAAGTGGACAATCTCAGACTCTTGTGGATGGCCATGGGATACCTCGTCTCTCCGCTCAGCGGGGTGGCAAGGCCACACGCGCCACGAATGCGTCTTGGAACGGCTTCTCAGACCCGATGCTGACGCGTTCAAGGCGCCGTTCGAGTTCTTTCAGGTCCTCCGGATTGGCGCTGCGCCCCACGCTGACCCAGTACTCACGCTTGCCCGAGACATCGTCCGAGAGCGCAAACACCGGGCTGTAGCCGAGGGACTCCAGCTGCCGTTTGATCTTGATGGCCCGTTCCACGAGAGGCGCGGCATCGGCACCAGCAGCCACACGGCCGATGGTCTCAACCCGCACGGACCAGAAGACCTCCGGTTCAGCGTTCCTGCGAGCTCCCCCCTGCGGAGATGCGGGGTTGCCTGCCGGAGCGATGACAGAAAGCCGCGGCGCTGGCGCGTCCGGCTCTCCTGAACCGCCGAGAACATAGTAGGAAACCCCTGCGATCACAACGCATAAGAGGCCCAGCAGGACGAACACGGGCGCCCGTGTCGGAGGCGCTGCACGGGGGCCTGGTGAGTTCAGCTTGCCGCCCCGGAAGCTCGAAAACAGGAGTCCTCGCTTCGATCGCATGGCGCCCGCCCTCCCCGGCGGCGACTTCGAACAGGGTCCGCCGCCCAACCCGGCGACGTACCCCCAGATTATGGAGCGGCGGGGCGTTGCGTCAAACCGCCGCGCGAAAATCCAGGAGCGCACGAGCTTCGGCGAGGGCCGCAGCCATGCTGCGCGGATCGGCGACCCCGCGGCCGGCCAGATCGAAAGCGCAGCCGTGGTCGACGGAAGTGCGGATGATCGGAAGACCGAGCGTCACGTTCACGGCGCTGCCGAAGGAGATGGCCTTCAGAGCCACAAGGCCCTGGTCGTGGTAGAGAGCGAGCACGGCACCCGCCTCGCGCCAGCGTTCCGTCGCGAAGAAGCCGTCCGCGCTGAATGGGCCTCGGGCGTCAATGCCCTCGGCGCGCGCCTGCTCGATGTCCGGCCCGATGCACTCGAGTTCCTCACGGCCGAGGAGACCGCCTTCGCCTGCATGCGGGTTGAGGCCGAGCACCATGATGCTGGGCGTCGTGATCCGGTAGGAAGTGGCCAGCCCCCGCGCGAGCTTGCGCAATGCCTGCAACACGGCGCCTGCACGGACCAGACGCGGTACTTCCGCGAGCGGCACATGCACCGTGGCGAGTGCGAGCTTCAGGCCGGGCGCGCTGAACAACATCAGAGGCTCACCGCCCACGGCGGCAGCCAGCCACTCGGTATGCCCGTGAAATCCACTGGCGTGCAACGCCACGTTCTGTTTCGCAAGCGGAGCCGTGATCAGCGCGCCGCCGGCATTCCGCACACGCTGCAGGGCGAGTTCCAGTGTCTGCAGGGCAACTCCTCCACCCGCAACGCTCGGCCCTTTCCCTTCCGGCACGCTGTTTTGCACATCGAGGATGCGCACTCCGCTCCTGGGTGTGTCCCCGAGAGTCATGCGGGCGACCACTGCGCCAAGAGCCTCCAGTTGTGGTGCGATGCCGGTGAGGACGATGCACTCCCCGGGATGCGCGCGCGCGCGCTCGAGAGCGGCACGCGCGGAAACTTCCGGCCCGATCCCCTGCGGGTCTCCGCAACTCACCACGAGCTCCGCAACGCTCATGACTTTCTCTCCGTGCGCCAGCGGGACGCTGCGCGACGCTCCGCCGCCAATCCCAGCACACAAGCAGCAGCGAGAATCCACGGTGCGCGTCCTTCCTCAGGACGAGCGCAGGCAATCCGCGCAGCAGGCGGCCGCACAGTGGGCGCGGGCCGCAGCGCGAGAATGCGCCGCCAGCGGGCCAGTCCCTCGTCATCCGGAAGCGGGTACGCATGCGCACCCGGCTCGTTCACGGCCCAAGCGCGTTCCAACACGCGGGTTCCTCCGGCATCCAGTACCTCGATGAACGCAACGCCAGCCTTGTCCGGCAGGCTGACTCTGCAACTGGAGGGAGAGACCTGCTGCACATCCAGCACCTCGTCGAGCCCGCTTGCAGCAAACGTCGCGCGGCAGTGCACGACTTCTCCGGCCTGCGCGAACAGGTCTGTTGCCTCGAAGAACAACTGACGCCCGAGTTGCATCCCGGCGAACTGCCAACGCTCCGAACGGTCCCGGCCCTCGCTCCACGAAGCTGCTTGTGCGAACAGACGTTGGGCCTCACGACTCGAGTGCCACGGCAACGACAATTCCTCGAACGGCATGGCCCACTGCAGCACGCGCGCCGCGCCATGTTGACCATGGGCCAGCACTGGACGCTCTCCAGCCTTGAGGACCACGGTCGCATGTGGCCCCGCTTCCAACTGCAAGAACTCAAGCAAAGGCGGCAGGCGCTTCACCTCGACACCTTGAAGAAATGAGGCCGGCGCCGACTGCAGGACCGCAATCCCCGCTGCGGCGCTCTTCTCCGGCGGCTTGTCCGACGGTACCGGTTTCGAATCCGGTTCTCGCGGCGCCGGCTTCTCCGTCGCAGCAGTTGCTGAGTGTTCCTTCGGCGCGCGCCGCGCACCGCTGCCCGCGATGACACGTTCAGCCTCGATGGTGAAGACCTGCGGCACCTCTTCGAACGACCAGGCCGGGTAGAACTTGCCACCGCCTGCAGCAGCCACATTCGAGAGATCCCGCACCTGCAGTTCCGGTCCGCACCCCACGCAGGAAATGGTCACTTTCTGGGTGGCGAGCAACTCGCGTGCAAGCGCTTCGAACCGCCCCGGTTCGGATTCACCATCGGAGAGCAGGATGAGATGCTTCACACCGAAGTTCTCAGCCTCGAACATGTCCGCCGCGAGGTGCAGGGCCGCGGTGAAGTCTGTCCCTCCCCCACACTGAATGCGTGAGATCCGGTCCTTGACTTCGTCGGCCTGCGCAGCCACGGTGAAGCTCAGAATTTCGCGGGCCTTCTTGTTGAAGGCGATCACACCCACGTGATCCTGCGGATGGAGCACCTTGGCGGCGGCCCAGGCCGCTTCCTTCGCGAGACGCAGTGCTTCACCTTGCATGGACCCGCTGGCATCAATGGCCACAAGCAGGCCGAGAGTTGGCGCAGTGCGTTCCTCCTTGTGGCGCGCATCCGGATCGGGGGGTGTGTCCGGATCCGGTTGTTCCTCATCAGGGTTCTTCTCGGGTGGTCGTGGCGGAGGCGGCGACAGTTCGCGACAAGGCAACAACGTTGTGAATGCCCGGGCCGCAGGGTCGCGTAATTCTCCCGCTGTCCCCGAGGGGACAAACATCCAGCCAAGACCCGCCCTGCTGCGTGCGTCGAGAACATGCAGGTTCGGTTCGGCCGCGAGCGCAAGTGGCGGAACGCGATCCAGTACGAGTACGCGCGCTGTGCGTGCCTCCTCGCTGGCCGAGAGTTCCGCAACGGCCAGTTCCGTGACGCGCGCGCCCTGTGCGGAGAGCCATGCAGCGAGGTGTGATGACCCTTCGGGGCTGACCACGGCTAGCGTGGGTTCGTTCTCCACAATGATTTCGGCATCAGCGCAGCAATCCCCTGTTGCACTGCGCATCTCGAGAACGAAGCCGTGCCTGCCGTCGGCCAAGTCGGCCACCTGCAGAGGCACCTCAAAAGGCCCCTTGGCGAGGTCCACGCGCAGAGTTGCGAAAACGCGGGTGCCTTCACGCAATTCGCATGCGACGGAAACGGCGGTCAAGGCCTCGCCCTGCGCTGTCAGAGACACCGTGGCACCTCGGGCGACGCGGAGCGGTGCGCGCAGCCGGAGATCGACCAACGCCAGAGAAGCTCGCGACGCCCTTGGCAACACCTCCACGTGCGTGAAGGCCGGAGGCACGCGCATGGTTTCAGTGCCGAGCAACATCAGGCGCACGTCGGCAGCCACAAGCCCGGGCGCCAACGCTGCCGCAGACAAAGCGTCCAAGGCCTCAAGTTGGAGATCTGGATCCGGCACAACCACCTCGTCCTGCATGTCGCCGCCAGCAGGAACCTCCAGAGAGTGGGCGCGCGGCGGCAGCGTCGGCACGCGCACCAGCACGGAGCGCGGCAGAGCGGGAGGATCAACATCCACGGGGTCCTCGCTCGCAAACCAGCCAAGCGCGAGCAGCAGTCCCGCGCGCAGCACGAGCGCGCCGAACCCGAGAGGCCCAGTAGGGCGCCAAGGCCAGTGGAGAACCAGCAGGCACAGCGCCACCAGCGCAGCGAGAGCGGCCGGGAAACAGAGAAGAGCGGACAGCGAAGAGTTCTGCATGGGCAGGATCAGCGCCGCTGCATGAAGCCCTCGAGAATGACCAGACGCGCACCGGTCATGAACGACTCTCCTGGCGCGGCCTCCACCTCGAGTTCTCGTGTCTCCGGTGGAACTGCAAGGCGCAGAATCGAGGCCCCCGTCCGCGCACGGAGCAGCAGTTCCTCGCCGAGCGCTCGACCATCCGCGCGCACGATCACACGCACGCTGCCCTGCACACCGCGGGCGAGGTTGTCTGTGTTGGCCGAGAGCTGTGCGACGAACTCATTCGCGCCCTGCGGCCACTGCAGGGCGATGCCGGCCGGCGCGCGCAGGTGGAGCACACGGCGCCACGCGCCAGCCACCATGCCTTCACGCCGTGTGCAAGCGGGCAGGGCGGCGCCGTCGAGCAGTCCCCGTCGCCCCTTGATCTCAAAGGGCGCATCCACGAGCCGTTGAAATCGGCTCGAACCCGGCTCCAGAAGAACCAGATCATCCGCATCGACCTGCACAGTGATGGCCGGCGTGAGTTGCATCCGCCAGAGTGCGCCAGCCAGCAACCGGCCCTGAAGCAGCGAGCCATCCTTCAGCACAGCACGAGCGGGAAAACCACCCTCAAGGGCGCGCGGAGATTCTTTGCGCAACACGAGAGCAACGACCTCGTCGCGCTGCACGTGGAACAGGCGTTCGCCGGCTGTACTCTTGAAACGCACTCCGTCCTGCGAGACGGACAGCACTTCGCCCGGCAACTTGTCCAACGCTCCTCCTCGCTGCATGAGCAGAAGGTCATCCGCGCTGGACGCGGCTGGAAGCTCCGCCTCGCGGAAGCGCACGACCAGCACGTCATCGAGAGACACGTCCAGATTCCCGCAACGCGCGGTGGCGAAGACGAATCCGTCCACTGACTCGCGGGTGATGTTGCCGTGCAGGAGACTGCCGCCAGCGAGTTCCAACGTGGTGTTGCGGCCGCTTGCCGCAACGGCAGCCTCGCCACGCAGGCTCAGGACGGATGCGAGCGGACAACGCCATCCTCCTGTACCGACCGATTCGACCCTGACTTGGCCATCGGCCTCGAGTGCCAACACGCGCACTGCGACAGCGGGACGGTCCATCGTCTCCAGCAGGAACGCGCGCTGGGACGACAGCGGACCTGCGAGCAGGAAGAGGGCCGGGATCAAGAGAGCACGGCAAGACACGGCGGCGCCTGTTCTAGCAGCCTGTGACAGGTGCGGATGAGGTCTGCCAAGTTGTCAGCAACGCGAGACCCGCCGCTCCCGGTGAACAAGGCGCCCGGTCCGGCTGCAGGGGAACTGTTGCGGTGTTCATGAGCAGGCCGGGACTTCTCCGCATTCCAGCGCCGGGGACCTTCATTCCGGCCCCGCGTTTGCTAAACCGTTGGCGGCACCATCGCCCGCCCAATGGCGGCAGCGATGCCCTGCGGGCCCTTCCGGGTCCGCTGTCCCGCGCAAGTCGCACTTGAAGGAGACTTGGAGCATGGCGAAGCAGCTCCGCTTTGAATCGGAAGCCCGCGAGTCCCTGAAACAGGGAGTGGTGAAGCTCGCGAAGGCGGTGAAATCCACGCTGGGGCCTCGCGGCCGCACGGCGGTCATCGACCGTGGCTGGGGTGGTCCCACCATCACCAAGGACGGCTACTCCGTCGCGGATGAGGTGGACCTATCTGACATGTATGAAAATCTCGGGGCGAAACTCCTGAACGAGGCTGCGTCCACGACCCACGACGCCTGCGGCGAGGGCACCACCACCGCCACCGTGCTCGCGGAAGCCATCTTCATCAACGCCCTTCGCCACCTCGGCGTGGGTGCGAACACTGCCGCCATCAACCGCGGCATCATGGACGCCGTCGAGCGCGTGAAGACGCTGCTCCGCGACAAGGCCGTGAAAGTGAGCCTCGATCAACCCGAGCGCCTCATGCAAATCGCGAGCATCGCCGCGAACAACGACAAGGACCTCGGCCGCACGCTCATCGACGCTCTGAAGCGCGTGGGCAAGGACGGCGTGATCAACATCGAGGAAGGCAAGGGCACCGAGACGAGCGTGAAGGTCGTCGAGGGCATGCAATTCGACCGCGGCTATCTCTCGCCCCACTTCGCGACGGACCAGAAGACTCTCGAGTGCGAATACAGGAACTGCCTGGTGCTCATCCACGAGGACAAGATCACTTCCATCAAGAAGCTGATCCCTCTCCTTGAGAAGGCCAGCAAGGCGAAGAAGCAGTTGCTCATCATCGCGGAGGATGTCGAGGGCGAG